>Ga0302227_10000641_pt1 | contig 28888 bp, 29 predicted proteins | sample II_Palsa_N1_1_FD_193525 | JGI IMG/M metagenome (GOLD analysis project Ga0302227, IMG submission 193525) | Peat permafrost microbial communities from Stordalen Mire near Abisko, Sweden - II_Palsa_N1_1 | ecosystem: Environmental > Terrestrial > Soil > Palsa > Peat permafrost | place: Sweden... | reverse complement strand
CGTCGATGCGATCTGGATCGCCCCGTTCTTCAAGTCGCCGATGGCCGACTTCGGCTATGACATTGCCGATTACCGCGATGTCGATCCGTTGTTTGGTACGCGCGCCGATTTCGACCGCCTGCTGGCTGAAGCACACGAGCTGGGCCTGAAGGTGATGATTGACCAGGTACTCAGCCATACCTCGGCCGAGCATGCCTGGTTTCAGGAAAGCCGGGATAGCCGCGACAATCCGAAGGCCGACTGGTACGTGTGGGCCGATGCGAAGGACGATGGCGGCGCGCCAAACAACTGGCTATCGCTGTTCGGCGGCTCGGCCTGGCAGTGGGACCCGCGCCGGGGCCAGTACTACCTGCACAACTTCCTGACTTCGCAGCCGGATCTTAATTTCCACAACGCCGAAGTGCGCGCAGCGATCATCGACAGCGTGCGTTTCTGGCTGGATCGAGGCGTGGATGGTGTACGCCTGGACGCAATCAACTTCTGCTTCCACGACCGCGAGCTGCGCGACAATCCGCCGAAGCCGAAGGAAAAGCGCGTCGGACGCGGTTTCAGTCCGGATAACCCCTACGCATTCCAGTACCACTACTACAACAACACGCAGCCGGAGAATCTGGCGTTTCTCGGCGAGTTGCGCGCGCTGATGAACCACTATCCGGACGTGGCTGCACTGGGCGAGATCTCCTCCGAGGATTCACTCGCCACGATGGCCGAATACACCCGCCACGGCCGCCTGCACATGGGTTACAGCTTCGAGTTGCTGACCGACGATTTCAGTGCCGCGCACATCCGCGGCACGGTACAGACGCTGGAAGCACAGATGACCGAGGGCTGGCCTTGCTGGGCCATCTCCAACCACGACGTCGAACGCGTGCTGACGCGCTGGGGCGGCGGCCAGCCATCAACGTCGCTGGCCAACCTACTTACCGCGATGGTCTGCTCGCTGCGCGGTTCGGTGTGTGTCTACCAGGGCGAGGAGCTCGGTCTGACCGAGGCCGAGCTGCCCTACGAATCCTTGCAGGATCCCTACGGCATTGCGTTCTGGCCGCAGTTCAAGGGGCGCGATGGCTGTCGCACACCGATGCCGTGGAGCGGCGATGCAGCGCACGCCGGCTTCAGTCAAGGCATGCCGTGGCTACCGGTGCCGCAGGAACATCTCGCGCTGGCGGTGGCACATCAGGAAACCGATCCGCATTCGGCGCTGAATGGCTTTCGCACCTTCATGCACTGGCGCCAGTCGCAGCCGGTGCTGCGCTGGGGCGACATCCAGTTCCTCGACACGGCCGAACCGGTGCTGGCATTCACCCGCAGCTTTGCCGGAAAGACCTTGCTGGTGGCGTTCAACCTTGTTGATGCAGCTGTCGAACTCGCGTTGCCGACTGTACGTGGCAAGCCGGTTGTCGTGGATGGTCATGGCCTGCTGCAAGGCCACCTCGAAGGCAACCAGCTGCACTTGCCTGGCTACGGCGTGTGGTTTGCCAGCCTGGCTTGATCCCGGTGCCGCAGCCGCGCATGAATCCGCCGGTGTGCGCATGATGCGCAGCTGCTTGTTCATCGCGCTTCTGCTGCTGACATGCTGTGTGAGTGAAGGCTGGTCGGCCGAGGTGCCTGCAGCATCGGCGACGGTCGCCGGCACTGCAGCGATCCGCTTGCAACTCGACGCACCCGCTTTTGCGCCGGAGAAGATCAAGGTCGTGATCTACCTGCCGCCGAATTACAACACCGCCGCCGCCGCGAGCAGACGTTATCCGGTGCTGTATGCGAACGACGGTCAGGACATGCCGGCGGTGGATCTGCAGGCGACGCTTGCACGGCTCTATCGCGAACACGCGATCGAACCGGTCATCGTGGTGGCGATCGACATGCTGTCCGATCGTGCCAGTGGCTACGGCCTGTCCGATCGCGTGGCTTCACGCAGCCTCGTCGGTGGTTCCCGGATCGGTCCGATCGGCACGCGCGCGCAGGACTATTCGCATTGGGTCGCCACCATGCTGGTGCCGTATGTCGACGCGCACTACCGCACGCGCCGCTCCGTCCGCGATCGCGCGATGCTCGGCTGGTCGCTGGGTGCGCTGAACGCGTTCAATCTCGGTTGGGAGTATCCGGACGTGTTCGGCTGGGTCGGCGCGTTCTCACCCTCGTTCTGGCTGGCCGCCGATCGCAGCACCGTAACGGCGATCGAGCACACGCGGCTGGTGCAGGGCATGGTCGATCACGGCCCCATTCGCGCCGGCCTGAAGATGTGGTTTGCCGTGGGCACCGCAGAAGAAACCAGCGATCGCGATGGCAACGGCATCATCGATGCGATCAACGACGTGCAGGACGTCATCGAAGGTTATCGTGGTCCTGACGGCTTCCATGCGCGCGGCCTGAAGCAACTGGGATATACGGTCAACCTGGATTATGCGCGCCACCCATCGCGCGACACGAATGTCGCGCTGTTCCTGCTGCAGGGCGGCAAACACAATCAGACGTCATGGAAGCAGATGTTGCCGCCGTTCCTGCTGTGGGCTTACGGCAAGCATTGAACTGATTCGGCCATCCGTCTGCTAATCGGTGCCGATCACCTTGCCGCTGCTGGCGTCGACTTTCAGCTCGACGCGATTGCCAGCCGGGTTTTTAGCCTTGGCGTTCCAGATGCCATCCTTGTAATCCACGTCGTGGACATGTGTATAGCCCTGGGTTTCCAAGGAGGCGCGCACATCATGCTCGCTCAATTGCGATACCTGCTTGTCCGGATAGACCTGTCCGGTCTTTGCATCGATACGAACATCTACACCAGTGCCGTTGGCGCTCTTGGCATGGGCATACCACATGCCATCACGAAACTTGAGGTCATGCACCTTGGTGTAGCCCTGTTGAGTGAGCGCACTCTGCACCTGCGGTTCGGCCATGGCCTGCTGCGCTATGGCAACGCTGGAAATTCCCGATGAGAGTGTGCCCAGCGCGAGCGCGAAAATGAGCGGAGTGATCTTGTTCTTCATGGATAGTTCCTCGCTACTTGCAGAGTCCCGAGTCTTGTCCGGACAAAATCAACCTGCTGTGAACGAGGGAGGCGCGCATTCATCGCACAGTGTGTTTCGCCGCGGGCATGCCGGTTTTTCTTGCTGCGAGCACGGGTGATGCATCGAACCAGGATTCGGTGCGATTGACGATGCGCACCACCGACAGCATCACCGGCACTTCGACCAGCACACCCACAACCGTCGCCAGCGCGGCACCTGAACGCAGGCCGAAAATGCTGATGGCTGACGCCACCGCCAGTTCGAAGAAATTGCTGGCGCCGATCAGTGCGGCTGGGCCGGCCACGCAATGCGGCACCTTCAGCCAGCGGCTCAAGCCATAGGCGATGCCGGCATTGAGATACACCTGAATGATGATGGGTACGGCAAGCAGCGCAATGATCAGCGGTTGCGCCAGGATCGCTTCTCCCTGAAAGCCGAACAGCAGGATCAGTGTGGCCAGCAGTGCCGCGGTCGACCACGGGTCGATCCGTTTGAGCGTCGCATCCAGCGCGGCCTGTCCGTGATATCGCAGCAGCCATTCACGCCAGAGCTGTGCAACGAACACAGGCACCACGATGTAGAGCAGCACCGACAGCAGCAATGTTCCCCACGGCACATGGATAGCTGCCACACCAAGCAGCAGGGCGACGATGGGCGCAAACGCCACGATCATGATCGTGTCGTTGAGTGCCACCTGGGCGAGCGTGAAGTTCGGCTCGCCGCCACATAGCCTTGACCAGACGAACACCATTGCCGTGCACGGTGCGGCGGCCAGCAGGATCAGTCCCGCGATATAGGAATCATGCTGTCCTACCGGCAGCCACGCGGCGAAGACATGGCGAATGAACAGCCAGCCCAGGAGCGCCATCGAGAACGGCTTGATCGCCCAGTTCACCAGCAGGGTGATGCCGATGCCGCGCACCTGATGACGCACACCCGCGAGCTGCGCGAAGTCGACCTTGAGCAGCATTGGCACGATCATCAGCCACACCAGTCCGGCGACGGGCAGATTGATGTGCTGCACCTCGACCGCGGCCAGTGTTTCGAAGACCATCGGAAAGGCATGCCCAAGTGCGATGCCAACGACGATGCACACTGCGACCCATACGCTCAGATAACGGGCGAAAAATCCGATCGGTGCAGGTGCAGATCCGGCAGCCTTACGATTCATTGACGGTTTCCGCCTGACCGATCGCACGCAGTTCCTGCTGCATCGTGATCCGGTCGAGTTTTTCGAGCGGCAATGCCAGCAGCAGGTCGATGCGTCGACGCAGCATCATCCAGGCCGACTGGAAAGCGCGCCTGCGTTGATCTTCGGAACCGGTTTCGGATACTGGATCAGGTATGCCCCAATGCGCCGTGACTGGTTGGCTTGGCCAGATTGGACACATTTCGCCGGCGGCGTTGTCGCAGACGGTGATCACGATGTCGATCGAGGGCGAATCCGCTTGCGCGAATTCGTCCCAGCTCTTGCTGCGCAGCGGTTTGGTGTAGCCGAAGGCTTGCGCCAGTTCAGCGGCGATGGGTTGAACCTTGTCGCTGGGGAAGCTGCCGGCGCTGTACGCGTGGAATCGGCCTTCGCCCAGCACGTTGAGCAGGGCTTCTGCCATCACGCTACGTGCGGAGTTGCCGGTGCACAGGAACAGCACGTTGCGCGGTTGATCTGCGCTCACCGAGTCATTGGTGCGCTTCATCAATTTTTTCTTGCTGGTTTGCATGTCGCAGCCGGTGCGCAATCGGCTGCAGTCGAGCCTGTGCAGCAGCTTTCGGTGAGAAACCCGAGCAGTTCATTCATCTGCGGATAGCTCGCGCGGCATTGGATGACCCGGCCACGCCGCTCGTCACTGACCATGCCGGCTCGGCGCAGGATGTGCAGATGATTGGTCAGCGTCGCACCAGCCAGCCCGGTCGCCGCGGCCAGTTCACCGACTGCCATGCCTTCATCGCCGGCCTGCACCAGCAAGCGAAACAGATTCAGGCGGTGCTCTTGGGCGAGCGCATTTAGGCAGGTGATGGCATCTTTTGATTTCATATTTCTATAATTATTGAAATATGAAAAAGAGTCAAGCACTGTTCTTTTGGCCACGCGTTGATGCGCAGTTTGGATTGCTGAGGGGCTCGCTCATTGGGTGGTTGAGCGTCGCGGTGGAGTTGGCTATCTGGTGCGACAGCACTCAATCCAACTCGGGAAGTCTTATGACTTCCGTGTTCGCCGAGGCTTTGTTGCCGCCGCAGCGATGAGCTGCTGAAGGTAAGCAATGCCTTCCTCCTCGGGGAAAAAGGCAACGACATCCGCAACAGTCAAACCATGCCGCTTCTGAAGCATCAGGAATTCTTCACGTGCCATCGCCAGGCGTTGAGCAGCAGCCTCTTTCTTGCCAAGAGGCTTGGATGGTTGTTGCTTCTCAACCTTGCGTTCGAGTGTCGCGAGTTCTTCCTGGAACTGGCGGAAGTCATATTTCTGGGAGGTCATGGCGCACATCAGGGTATCGGTGAGTGGCTCAATTTTCGCACGTCAGCCTGGCGTTGTGACGTCACGTGGCTGTGCAAGCTGACTAGGTCGAGAGGGATCATCAGGAGCACTTTCTCGCCCGGGAGGGGTCCCGATCCCTTATCCGTCTGGACAAATCCAAGCGATGATTGACGAGGGGCATCGCGCGGCAGTTCTGCCATGCAATCCGTGATAATGCTACGCCGGGCGCGCGATTATGGCGGTAATGTCGGCTTGAGTTCGTTTAGCGTCCGGCATCATCTGGTTGTTCCAAGGAATCTTGATACGTGAATCAGTCGATTTCACACGACGAACAAGTCAGCCCACGTACTGATCCGGCGCGCGATGACCGTAGCGTTTTCGCCATTCTTCTCGCGCTTTATTTCCTGATTCTGTATCCGATCCTGCGGGCGAATCGCTATTACGATGACGACCTGAAGCGTGCGCTGATCGGGCATACCGGTTGGGATTCCAACGGCCGGCCGCTGACCACCCTGCTGATGAAGCTGCTGCAGTCCTATGACTCCGCACTGGTGGACATCTCGCCACTGACGCAGATCGGAGCCATCGTGATACTTGCGTGGGTCGGCGTGCCGATTGCGCGTCGATATGCCATTCGTTCGCCATGGATGGCCGCACTTGTGGCATTCCCGCTTGGCGCGCAACCGTTCTATCTGGAAAACCTCTCCTACAAGTTCGATGCCTTGAGCATGAGCCTGGCGATGCTGCTGGCCCTGCTGCCGGTGATCGCCATCAAGGACAATCGCCGAGGCTGGTGGCTGGGAGTCCTCTCGATTTTTGCCAGCCTCAGTTTTTATCAGCCGGCCATCAATGCCTGCCTGATCTTCATCCTGCTGGATGTCGTGCTGGCCCAGCTCAACGAAAAGACCCCGCGCCAGTTGATGATGCAATTCCTGTCGCGGGCGTTGCAGGTGGGCGTGGCCATGCTTGTCTATGAACTCGTCATCGGTATCCACATCCATGGCTGGGTAGAGAAGCAAAGCGAAAAGATCCACGGCTTGCACGACCTGCCAGTGATAAAGGCCAACACCGTCGCGTTCTGTACCTTCATCGGCGACAGCTTCAGCCAGCAGTGGTGGAGGTACTTCAACCCGCTGTTGATCTTGCTGCTGCTGTTTCCGATTGCCATCGGCATCCGTTACGCGCTCAAGACTCGCCTTACGCAACCGGCCTGGGTCACGGTGATCCTGTTTGCGAGTAGTTTTGTGCTGCCGTTGGCCGCCTTGGCCTGTGTATTCGGCCCCATGTTGCTGCTGCTCAGGCCGGAGATGATGCCGCGCGTGCTGATGGGAGTCGGTGCGCTATTGGCGGCAGGGTTGATCGTCATGCAGGCGGCTCTGCGGCAATGGCGCCGGTCGGATGCGTGGACCTTGTCGGCTGCCTGCATGCTTGCACTGGGCATGTGCGTCATCGCCAGCGCCTACGGCAACGCGCTGGGTGAGCAGAAGAATTACGAGGATCAGATCGGCGCGCGCATGGCCGAAGATCTGGCCGAACTGAGAGTTGACCACCCGATCCATTCCTTCTTGCTCGACGGCACTATCGGCTATTCACCGGTCACGGCGCATGTCGCCGAACAATTCCCGCTGATCCATCCGTTGATCATCCCCTACATCACGGAGGGTGAAACATTTCACACCCACATGTTCCTCATGTATTACATCCCGGATGTCGTTGACCTGGACTTCGAGGCGAGTGCCGCGGACTTGCAGCGGAAGCCTGCGATCCTGGCGAAGAGCTGCCAGATTCCCGCAATACGCAACACGAAGGATTACAGCCTGTACCTGGTCGATGACACGGCTGTCGTGTCGTTACGCGGGGCCCTACAGCAACGTTGCGTCATAGGCGGGGCGCCGGTGCCACGTTGAGTCCACGGCAGCGCCAAACACACAAAAAGAAACCGCCCATTCGGCGGTAAATTTTAAAAATGCATCAGGCGAGTCAATGGCCGGTGTCGTCAGTCCTTGACGAGACAGAGAAGCTGCCTTCACCGGTTGACTGCAGCATCCGGTGCGGAGCGTGATGACCGCGTCTGCGCCAAACCTCCTTGCACAGCGTTATGACGGCAGGTGACCTAGCTATTGTTGCGGGAGCCGACCATGATCGTCATTGCAGCTCCCAACAGGAGAATCGCGCACACGATCAGCGATTCCCGGGTGCCAAAGATAAATGCGCCTTTCCTGGCGACAAATGCTCCAAACAGGGCTACACCCAGGACACTGCCTGTCTGTCTGGTGGCGTTGAGAACGCCAGCGGCGATACCCGAGCGTTTCTTTTCCACACTGCCGAGAAGGGTCGATGTGAGCGGTGGTACCAGCAAGCCCAGGCCGGCACCGATCGCAACAAGCTGGACGCACATGGACCAATAGCTGGTGCCGCGGTCGGTGCCAAGCAGTGCCATGCATCCCACGGCTGCCATGATTGCGCCGGTGGCGATGATGGCTTGAGCGCCAAATCGCTCGGTCGCGCGAGCCGCCAACAAATTCACCGGCAGCACGGCGCCCATCATCGGGAGAAATGCCAGGCCTGTTGCAAGAGGTGACAGGCCGTTGACCTGCTGGAAGTACAGGCTCAGCACGAAGATGAGGCCGTAGAAGGCCACGTTCACGAGCAGGCCGATCGCCGACGTCAGTGCGAACATTCTGTTTCGAAACAACGAAAGCGGAAGCATCGGCTGCTTCGCACGCCGTTCCTGGAATACAAAAGCCGCAGCCAGGACAATGAAGGCAGCAAAACCTGCCAGAACCCACGAATTGCTCCAGCCGCGAGTGCCGCCTTCAATAATGGCGCCAGCGAGGCAACCCAGTGCGCCGATCGCCGCTGCTTGGCCGCCCAGATCGAGTGAGTGGTGAGGTGAGCGCGGCGTCTCGCTCGCATAGCGCCACGTCAACCAGAGACCGGCGATACCGATGGGCAGATTGACCAGAAAGATGCTCCGCCAGCCGACGAGAGCAATCAGGACGCCGCCTGCAAGCGGGCCTGCCGTGAGAGCAAGACTCGCACCCGCTGCCCAGATTCCCACTGCGCGCCCACGTTCCTTTTCGTCCGGATAGGCATGGTTGAGCAGGGCGAGCGAATTCGGCACCAGGATTGCCGCTCCGATGCCCTGCACGGCTCTTGCTGCAATCAGAAGCACCGCTGATGGTGCCAGCGCGCACGCGAGAGAAGCAGTCGTAAAGATGGCGAAACCTGCCATGAAGACTTTCTTCGCACCGATCCGATCACCCAGCGCGCCGGCGGTCAGGATCAAGGCTGCGAATGCGATCGTATAGGTACTGACAATCCACTGCAGCTCGGATACGCCGCCGCCCAACGATGTGCCGATACTGTGCAAGGCCGTGTTGACAATGGTGACGTCGAGCTGCACGACGCCATAGCCAAGGCTCATCGCGGCAAGCAACAGTGACTTCGCGTGCGGCGATTGTCCGGATTCGTTCATTAAAGGCTGATCTTGCGGGCTTCCACTATTGCCGCGACGCGGGCGCGTTCCCTGGCGAATCGCTGTCGACCGGATGCACGCTCTGATGTGTTGCACTCAGATAGAGACCTATCCCAAGCATGGCAATGATCGAGGCGACCAGGAAAAGGAACGCGATCCACCGGCTGCGCTTCATGAGGCATTCGATACACGCTTCACAAGACGCCGAGCAAGAGCAGCACGATGACGACTATGAGGATAACGCCGAGGCCACCTGTCGGGCGATAACCCCACGAACGGCTATAGCCCCAAGTCGGAAGCGCACCGATCAAGAGCAGCACAAGCACGATGATCAACAGCAATGAAAGAGACATGGTGGTGTCCTTGTCGTCAGGTGCGATGAGCCCTAGGCAAGGTTCGCAATGGACGAATCTTCGCGCAGAATTTCAAACCTACGCGCGATCGACGCAACGTAACAGTCCCGTAGTGGACGGACTGTCAATGCGAGCCTTGTGGCCCAATCAAGGCGCGCTCACGGGATCTGGCCTGATCAGCATGCGCAACTGATGGGTCACGCTGATGCATACGCGGCGTGAAAGTACGCGCTGCAACAGAAAGTGGCTAAAAGTCATCGATATTCACGCCTGCAGATAACACCGCGTCTTCACGCGTGTTGGCTGCACTATCTTCAATGGTCGTTTGATATAGCGTTGCTATCTCTCATCACTCCACCACCATTGATCCGGATATCCGCCATGACCAGCATCGCGCCACAGTCTCCTCCCACATTCGCTTTGGATGGTGGTGGGGTGAAGAGGCCTCTGACCGAAAATCCCGTCGACTTGAAGGATGCCATGGCCGATACATCGATCGAGAGAGATTGCCTATGTGACACATTCAGTGCGAGCGACAGACTATTCGTCTTGCCGGCGAAAGTTATCAAGAGTCGATGGTGACAAGAACACTGGCCTAACGCTTGCAGCGGGCACTTCATGAATGCGATGACAGTCGACTTAAGGATGCCCGGATCTATTCCCCGTCTCAGGCATCATGACGATCTGCTTTCCCGGAATCACATCCCGAAGAAGCAATGTTCATTTGCTTCGTTGCGTTTCGAGTCGAGGAAGAAGCCAAACGGTGATCGGGACTGTTCATGTCTCGTGGTGCCCCCTAGTCGCGTTGACCTCAGATAGGTCTACAGATCTATCTTGGTTCCTATCTCAATCAACTGCCGTGCGGGCATGCCGTAATAAGTAGTGGCCGGCATGGCGTTGCGCGTCATGTACGCAAACAACGCTTTGCGCCAACGGGGCAATTGATCCTTGTCCTCAGCGGCGACTTTGTCTCGACCGATAAAGTAGGTCAACTTGCCGGGATCGAGGTCGGGATCGATGTCCAGCGCCTTGAGTCGTTCGGGTACATCGATGTCCTCGGCGAAGCCAAAGCGCAACACGATTTGATAGAACTCGCCGCCAAGGTTCAACACTTCGCTACGCAGGTCGACCTCGACATGTGACGTATCGACATCTGCATCGACACGCAAGATGAGATTGCGCTTGTGCAGGACCTGGTTGTGTTTGAGGTTTTGCAGCAACGCTTGCGGCACCCATTCGTGGCTCGCCGCAAGGAACACCGCGGTACCCTCGGCGCGCAGCGGCGGATCCGCTGTCACCCTGGCAATGAACTCGTCGAGGTTCTCGCCTTCGGCATACAACCGCTGCAGCAATAGTTCACGGCCACGGTGCCACGTGCTCATCACCAATAATGCTGCCGCGGCCAGTAAAAGCGGAAACCAGCCCCCGTTGACGATCTTGAGCATGTTGGCGGAGAAAAAGGCCGTATCGATAGTCAGAAAAACCAATCCGAAGGCGAACAATCGAAACACGCTCCAGTACCAATTGTGCCAAGCCACCACCAGCATCAACACCGTCGTCAACAGCATCGTGCCGCTGACGGCGATTCCGTACGCTCCACCGAGATTCTCCGAAGAGCGAAATACCAGTACGGCCGTCATCACGGCGACGAACAACATGAAGTTTACGGTGGGCAAATAGATCTGGCCTTCCATTTCCCTGGACGTGTGCAGCACCCGTGCGCGTGGCAGGTAACCGAGCTGGATGCCCTGACGCACCATCGAAAACGCCCCTGAAATCACGGCTTGAGAAGCGATGACCGTCGCGCACGCGGCCAGAGCGATCATCGGATAAAGCAGAACATGCGGCACGAGCAAATAAAACGGGTTGCTGGCTGCTTTCGGCTCCATCAACAGCAATGCGCCTTGCCCGAAGTAGTTCAGCAGTAGCGCGGGGAGTGCCAAGACAAACCAGGCAAGACGGATCGGCGCGGTACCAAAATGACCGATGTCTGCGTAGAGTGCTTCTGCGCCAGTGAGAACCAGCACGACCGCCCCCAGTGACGCAAAACCCTTGAAACCATTGTGCGCCATGTACGACAGCGCATATTCCGGGTTCACCGCAGCGAGCACGCCAGGGTGACGCAGTATGGCGGCCACGCCGAGCGCGGCGATGGCGAGCAGCCACATGGTCATCACCGGGCCGAACACATTGCCGAGCAGCGAACTGCCGCGTCGCTGCAGCAGAAACAAGCCGATAAGAATGCCGGCGGCGATCGGTAATACCCAGGGTTTGAAGGCCGACGTTGCAAACTGCAGACCTTCGACCGCCGACAGCACCGAGATCGCCGGCGTGATGATACTGTCGCCGAAGAACAGCGCCGCGCCAGCAAGTCCAACCATGATCAATACCCAGGTCAGGCGTCCGTATTCGCGCATCGCTCCGCGCGCAAGCGCACCCAACGCCATCATGCCGCCTTCGCCGTGATTGTCGGCACGCATCACGAAGAATACATATTTCCCGGTGACGACCACCAGTAACGCGTAGAGGCATAGCGATAACAGACCAAGCACATTGGCCGCTGTGGGCGCCACGCCTTGATCGTTGAATCCCTGCTGCAGGGCGTATAGCGGACTGGTAGCGATGTCGCCGAAGACCACACCAATCGCAGCCAACGCTAGCAGGGGGAGGGGAGACGTGTCCTCCTGCGCGCGGTCAAGCTTCATGGGTAAACGACGACCTGGGCAAGAGGCCACTCTTCATATGAATCGACAGGATTTGGTGACATGGAACGCAGACTCACAGTGCTGCCGTGAATGCCATGTAGTGGTCAACCTGCAGGGTGCCGCAAAAAAATCGATTGCTTTTCCAATCGTTGCCTGCGCCGGGAATGCTCGAATTTGCCTGCACCTACGTCGCATTCACGCGCTACCTGTTGTCATGTCGATACGGCGTCCAGAACGGCACCGTCTGTCTTGATACCCAGACTTGTCCAGGTACCGACAGCTTCCCGTTTTTCAGGAGATTGCCATGCGTAACCTTTCCATTTTCCGCAAATCCATGCTCACGGCTGGCGTGATGATGGTCTTTGCAGCTGTACCTTTCTCCCAGGTGATGGCGCAGGACGCCATGAGTTCTTCATCGCCGGCTTCGTCGAGCACCAGCTCAAGCAACGAAACTGTTTCGGACAAGACCGGAGATACCTGGATCACAACCAAGGTGAAGTCTGAGCTGGCCAGCGCCAAGAACGTGAAGTCGACCGACATATCCGTAACAACGACGGAAGGTGTGGTGGCGCTTAGCGGTACGGTCGCCTCGACCAAGCAGAAGAATCACGTTATCCACATCACCAAGCAGGTGAAGGGCGTCAAGAGTGTCGATGCGAGTGGCCTGACTGTCGCTGCTGCGAGCAGCACCAGCAGCGGGCAGTAATCGAGCGCTTGGCGGCAGGGACGGCGTGCTAAATATCAAATGATGCAATGAAGCGAATGTGTGTGGTTCGCTTTGAACTGATGGAACGGTTGCGCATCAGTGCATCGTAAGGAGAGTGATCGGTGTTACGCAGCATGAGTGATCTGGAAAATTACGCGATCCGCGCCGTCGACGGCACCATCGGTCACGTTGAAAATTTCTATTTTGACGATGAAACATGGGTTATCCGCTACTTGGCTGTCGAAACGGGTAACTGGCTTTCAAGTCGAAAGGTGCTTATCTCGTCTTTCGCGATCGGCCAGCCAGACTGGACTGGAAAAATACTGCCGGTATCGATCACAAAAGAACAAGTGAGGAACAGCCCCGACATCGATACCGACAGACCGATTTCGCGACAGCACGAAGTCGGGTATCTGGGATATTACGGTTATCCGTACTACGGGGGTGGCGCTGCCCTTTGGGGTCCGGGCGCTAGTCCGAGCATGATGTTGCCGGACGCTGGTCCCGTCGGCTTCGAGACCGAGCACAACAAGCGACTATTGCCTGAATCCGGGTCGGGCCAGCATGACGATCCCGACTTGCGCAGCTGCAAGGCGGTGATGAACTATCACATTGGCGCGCGGGATGGCGACATTGGCCACGTGCACGGCATGCTCGTCGATGAGGAAAGCTGGGCCATTCGATACATGATCGTGCAGACGAGCAACTGGTGGAGTAATCACCAGGTACTCATAGAGCCGTCATCGATCCAAGAAGTGAGTTGGCTTGACCATACCGTCACAGTCGATCTGACTCGACAGGCTGTGAAGGACGCCCTGCCGTATGACGAATAGACGGCGATCCAAAGGAGAAATGAAATGAGCAAGATTACTTACAATGATCAGACATTTGACATGGAAGAAGTGCGCGGCCAAATGGATGAGACGCTGGCTGATGGGATTCGCGACAGGGTCGAAACGGATCAGGATTTTTTTGACGCCTATTTGCTTGCGCACGATGAAAAATACGGTGAGCGTTTTGTCGTTCGCTAGGTAACGGCCGTTTTATATAGCACGGAAGCAGAGAGGTTTACTGTTCGTCACAGCGAAGGCGCTAGCGACGATGGACAACGTATCGAAATTTACGCGCCGCCGCGTAACGCCAACCAAATTGCCGGGATTCACCAACCTTCATTTTGGCGGCGCCACGGGCTTTTTTGGATTACCGCCTTTTCCAGACTGTTTGTCATGATCGCGTGAGTCAGCGACTTCCTGCTCGTGCCTGGTGTTTTCCCTGACCAGCTCGTCGCTTGGCTGGCTGAACTTGCTGCTCGGCTCTTGCTTTCGGTCCCGGTTGGCATGGTCGGTCTTGGGCATATCGTCATTCCAGAATTGGTTTAGATGAGTGAGGGCGGCGTGCGACCCATCGACTGTGCTTCTGAGGCATCAACATATGCTTCAGATAACGCCGAGCACCAAAAGCACGATCACGACGATTAGGATGACACCGAGGCCGCCGGTCGGCCGATAGCCCCACGAACGGCTATAGCCCCAGGTCGGCAGCGAACCGATCAACAGCAGCATGAGCAGGATGATCAAAAGCAACGATAGAGACATGGCGGTGTCCTTGTCGTCAGGTGCGATGTCGTCAGGTGCGATGAGCCCTAGGCAAGGTTCGCAACGGATGAATCTACGCGCAAAATTTCAAGCCTACGCGCGATACATGCACGATAACCAGTCGGCGGTGCACGGACCGTCAAAGCAAACCCTGGTGGCCCGATCACGACGTACTCACGGGGAAATGACCTGACCTGCATGGGCCATCATCGATGCTGCGGGCTCATCACCAAGGAGATCGCAATGACCCAGTCCAAACTAAGCGGCCGCAGGATCGCCGTCCTCGCCACCAACGGTTTCGAACAATCCGAATTGACCGAACCCAAACGCCTGCTGGAAGAGGCAGGCGCAAAGGTCGACGTGATCTCACCTGGTGGCGTGAAGCAGATCAAGGGCTGGAGCAGGAAGGACTGGGGCGACACCGTGAAAGTGGATGTGGCGCTGAAAGATGCAAAGTCCGGAAGCTATGACGCGCTGGTCTTGCCTGGTGGAGTGATGAATCCGGACTTGCTCCGCCTTGAGCCACTCGCCATTGCGCTGATTCGGTCGTTTGGTGACGCTGGCAAGCCCATCGCCGCGATCTGTCATGGGCCATGGACGTTGATCGATGCAGGCCTGGTCAAGGGGCGCAAAGTCACGTCGTGGCCATCGTTGCGCAATGATCTGGAAAACGCCGGTGCGCTATGGGTGGACAGCGAGGTCGTGTGCGATGGCCAATTGATCACCAGTCGCAAACCCGACGACATTCCGGCCTTTGCCGGTGCCCTCATCGACGCGCTCGGGAAAGCCGCCACGCATGCAATGGCCCTGTAGGTTGATGCTCTGGCGACTCTGCCATTCGCATTTTCATTCTCGCAAGAGCTGATCATTTGCGCATTTCTGAATGTTGCCCTGTGTGTCATCAGCACGGTTTGCCACGGCACATGCACGTGTACTGCTCTCGCATATGCACGAACTGCAGAAGAACCTGCGCGTGGTTGGAATGATCGCATTGTTAAACAGCCGTCGCATTTAACGCGTACCGATAGCACTACACCTTCACTGGGCAGGCGACATCATCAACTGAGCATCGTTGCCTATGAGTTGTTACGCATCGTGGCGCTGCTTCCCCCCGTTAACCTGGAGGTTCCCCATGACCCATTCCGCGCCACAGTTTCTCTCCGCATCCACACTCACCGGTGACATTGTCAAAACCCCACAGGGAGACGCGCTCGGTGACCTGAAGGACATCATGATCGATACCTTGTCCGGCAAGGTGGCCTATGGGGTGCTTTCGTTTGGCGGCGTCCTTGGCATGGGCGAGAAGTTATTCGCTGTGCCATGGAACGCGTTGACCGTCGATGGTGCAAACAAGAGTCTTGTCCTGAATGCCAGCAAGGATCGGCTCAGTAACGCGCCGGGCTTCGACAAGGATCATTGGCCGAACTTTGCCGACCCCGCCTTCATTGAGGAAGTGCGCGGTTACTACGCCTGATGTTTAAAGCCTGATGCTATAAGGTGGTCGGAACCGGAACGTACACTTGCTCTTTCGGTTTTGACCGCCGCTCACGTGTGCGATCAACCCGGGGCCGGGTAGGGATTCTTTTTCAGCAACGCCGCAAGATGTGCCGCATTGCATGCCAAAGTCTTGATCGTACTTGCGAGTTTGGGTGGTGTGCGGGCCAGATCCTTGTAGTTGACGCTGCCCATGGCTTCACCGACCCAGTAGGTCGAGCTGCCACCGGGGATCGTAAAGCCGACATCTGCGAGCGCCTGATAGAGCTCAGCCGTAACGTGGTGCGCGCCGTCTTCATTGCCAACGACGGCGACGATGGCGACACGGCCGAACGTGGGGTAGCGACCTTGCTTGTCAATCTCGCCGAGAAAGGCATCCATCCGCTCGAGCACGCGCTTGGCCACGCTCGAAGGTTGGCCCATCCAGATCGGTGAGGCGAGGACAAGGATGTTCGCGTCGAGCACCTTGCGGCGCAGAGCGGGCCATTCATCGCCGTCGCCTTCGTCAGCCTTGACGCCAGGTTTGACGACATGATCGGCAACGCGGGCATGGGAAACCTCCACGCCATATGGAGTCAGGGCGCGTAGAACCTGATCCAGCAATTTCTGGGTAGAGGACTCTTCCGGCCCTTGCTTGAGCGTGCAGTTCATTCCGAACGCAGTGAGCGATCTGGATCCTTTCGAGCCCTTCTTGTCCATGATCCATTTGTCCTTGCAGCTGACTGGTGGGAGTCGAGACTAGGGAAAAGGGCGTCGCGGGATGATGAAGCGCGGACGTGGACTGCCGTCAGCGAATCTAGGATTCCGGATCATCCGAGTTGTGTTCGATCACGTCGCGCCGTGTACGCCAGGTTTGCGCTGTCTGGGGCTTGACGAAAAGAGAGGTGATTTCCGGATGTGCGGTCTTGGCCTGTTGCTCGATGCGATTGATGCAGTCCTCGATCTGTGGCGTGGTCAGCGCATCCTCGAATTCCGCACTCAATGCAGCGACTACCTGGTTCGGCCCCATCTGCACCGTCATCACGCCATTCGCGCAGCGCACATCGGCATCGTCTGCGGCAATCGCAAGAATGGAATCGGCAACCACTGGATGCGCGGTCTCGCCGATCAGCAATCCCTTGGTCTCACGTGCCAGCAGCGAGGCTGAAACGGCGAGCACGCATGCAATGCCGATCGATGCCACGCCGTCGAGCACGGGCAGGCTGAACAGTTGCGCGCCGGCCAGGCCTGCCAGGGCCACCATCAGGCCGAGGAGTGCCGCGCTGTCTTCCAGCAGCACAGTAAACGTACTGGGATCCTTGCTTCGGCGAAACGCTTCGAAGTAACCCAGCCGGCCCTTGTGCACGCGAAACTCGCGCAGCGCCACATACCAGGAACTTCCATCGAAAAGCAGCGATACGGCAAGCACGCCGTAATTCAGCAATGGGTGAGTGATTGGCTCGGGCTGGCGTATGTGCATCACTCCTTCATAGAGCGATACGCCAGCACCCATTACCAGCACCAGCAAGGCGACGATGAAACTCCAGAAATACAATTCCCGCCCATGACCGAATGGGTGCGTGCGATCAGGTGGCATCTCCGCGCGATGCATACCGTACAGAAGCAGCAGCTCGTTGACGGTATCGACCAGCGAATGCACACCTTCGCTGAGCATCGCCGAACTTCCGGATATCCCCGCCGCCACGAACTTGGCGATGGCGATCATCAGATTGCCGGCGAGGGCAACATAGACCACCTTGTGAGAGCCGGAGGAGGGCAAGTGTCAGGCCTGCGGGCAGCGCTTCAATCTCGTCATGACGGATGCATGATGAAAGGCATCACAGTCTGGAGGCTCATGATCGTTCCTGGCTCTCTACGCCACGGGGACGCATCGGAACGGGCTCGGAGCCATACGCCTGAGGCGTGGCAGGATCTGTTCGTCCCAGCGTGATGTTCTGTGACGCGCGCACGTGGCGATTGGCGAACGTCCATACCTCGCCCGTCGCCGTGATCAGGACGGTCCAGTAGAGATCCGATTCCGGGCCATAGTCGATCAGGATATGGGCGAAGCCTTCGCCTTTGGGCGTGTTCATGGGTAACGGCGGATTGAGCTGCAGCATGCAAGGTCTCCTCATGTTCATCCGCACGATGCTTTCGCCCACGTGAACAACCTGAGAATTTTCCAGCTTGAGGTGGCGTCTGCATCGGGCCTTGCTGGAAGTCCCTGTCGGCAGCAAAGCGGACACTTCACGCATGAAATGCATGCGCAAGGGTCACAGTACCCAACTGGTCAAAACTACCCGTGAGCGTGGCCAGATGAAGAAAAGCCCTGTCTCACGGCACGATTCCGGCAATCAGCACGACGGGAGAGACGACATGACAAAACTCGACACGGAAAAACGCGACGACCTGACAAAAAGTCACTTCGCGTTTCCCAGACAACGCAAGGAACCCCTTGAAGACGCCGCGCATGTACGCAATGCCGTCGCGCGCTTCAATCAGGTCGAAGGCGCCAGCGCCGAGGAAAAGGATGAGGCATGGAAGCGCATCCAGGCGGCCGCGAAAAAGTACGGCGTCAAGCTCACCGAAAAGAGCCGACATGAACTCGGCAAAAGCTGATTCGTCGGGTCATTCAACGCGACGGTGACGATGCCGGATCAAACTCCTTGATGCCATTCAATAGTTCCCCTGCAGTCAAGGGACCATGCGTCGACGACATGGCCGCCGATCGGAAAGTGTCGCCATGGATGCGCTGGACGGCGCGTTGCGGCTTCGTTGCCGAAGGTGCCATGTACCTGCTGCTCGGCGGCTTCGCGTTGATCGCAGCCGTTTTTTCGCGGCAACGCCCGCAAGGCTATCTCGGCGCGATGGATCGACTGGCCGAGCTGCCCTTGGGTGGTTTCATGCTGGTCGCATTGCTGACAGGCCTTGCAGCGTTTGTTGCGTGGAAATTGATCGAGGCCACGTTTGATCCGGAATATCGAAGCACGCGGCATTGCGTCAGTCGACTACTGGCACGTATGGGTTACTTGTGCAGCGCTCTGATTCAGAGCGTATTGATTGGTGGCGCGGCATGGCACCTGTTCGCAGCGCGTGGCACAACGGATCGGGGGCTCACGACGGCGCAGTGGATAACGTGGGCGATGCAGCAACCACTCGGACGCTGGGCGGTGGCAATCGTCGGCGTCGGCATCGCTGTATTCGGTCTTTTCCAGATCTACCGTGCCGCCACCGTTGGCATTGGCATGCGCATCGGCTTGCGCGACCACAAGCAACACCACTTGATCGTCAGCGTCAGTCTGTTTGGAGTGCTGACGCGTGGTGTTGTGCTCGTGCTGATCGGTGCCTTGTTGGATTACACCGCATGGCGCTTCCATGCAGGGAGGGCGCAAGGCCTCGTCTCCGCATTGTATGCAGTGAGGCGGCAAGCTTACGGATCGTGGTTGCTTGGGGTACTGGCGCTCGGTTTGATGGCGTATGGACTGTTCCAGTTTGCCAAGGCGCGTTATCGCCACACCTGATGTCTGCACGGCCACGAAAAGCTTGGTTGCATCACGAGTCAATCGAATTCATTTCGTCCAGGGCGAAGGCAACGATTCACCGGCGCGAGAGGCCAGGATGGCTCGCCTCACATCAGTGCTGCTTCCCTTGCGGCCAGCAGGCCAAACCCTGGAATCCTCGCGCACGAATTCCTCGTCGACGCTTCGGATGGATTGCGCCCCGGCAAGCTCCAGGATGAATCGGACATCATCGGTGGACAGGCCGTCATCCAGTGCCACGGTCACCTGGGCCTCTCCGAACTGTGCTGGATGCGGAAGATGATTCGGATAGTCCGACCTGGATGGCTCGTCATTCTCTCGATGGTTCTGGCCACACGCATTCGAAATGACACTGGTGGAGGTGCTCGCGCCGGCAGCCGACTTTCCGACGCCCCCGTTCACTTGAACAACAACATGTTCGCGCTCCAACCCGCATGACATGAGTTTGTTCGCGCAGGCCATCGCTGCAAATTGAGTAGTGAAGTCAGCAATTAATAGAGATTTCATGATCGGTTCCCGATGAAAGTCGCTGGACCATAGGGCAGGCAGGATAAGTATCTCGTGATGGTTTGTTGAAGGTGGCTAACACCAACGGATATCGACGATGGCAGCGCCGGGAGATTCGTGGTGTTGCGCGCCGACTGAACAAGAAGATCATCAAGAACGAACGGCACCTCAGTTGGGCGATTATGCACTTCTTGACTTTTGATCTGGTTCATGAAAAACTAGCCTCACGCTCTGGGGAAAGATCATGGCCACGAAGCAAAAGCATCAGCCCATCCATCAGCTTACGCTGCGCCAGTTCGAGGAGATGTTCCCCGACGACGACGCTTGCAAGGCGTACCTTGTAGCGAGCCGCTGGCCGACCGGTGTGTGCTGCCCGAAGTGCGGCAGCCTCGGTGTAAAGCCGCACGGCACGATGGCGTATCACTGGCTTTGCAATGACTGCGCGGGCGATGCCACGAACTACCGCTTTTCGGTAACTGTCGGGACGATCTTCGAGAACACCAACAAAGGTCTGCGCCAGTGGTTCCAAGTGATCCACTTGATGCTCGTCAGCAAGAAAGGCGTCAGCGCCTTGCAGATTCATCGCTTGCTCGGTTTCGGCTCCTACCGCACCGCATGGAGCATGTGCCATCGCATCCGTGCCGGTATGGCTGACGAAGATTTCCAGCAACTCATGGGCATCGTCGAAGTCGACGAGACCTACGTGGGCGGCAAAGCCAAGAATCGGCATAAGGACAAGCGTGGTGGCCCCGGCGGTACGGGTTCCGCTGGCGGCACGGGCGGGACTGGCAAAGCCATTGTCATCGGCGCCGTGAAGCGCAAAGGCAACGTCGTTGCTCGCGTGATCCAGAAGGCCAGCGGTGAAGCTCTGACCAACTTTGTCCGTGCCGCTGTATCCAACAAAGTCAGTCTGCTCTGCACCGACACGCACCGTGGCTATGCGCCGCTGGGTATGGATTACCCGCACGGTGTTGTCAACCACACCGCAGGGCAGTACGTGGTGGGCGCGATTCATACCAACACCATCGAAGGTTTCTGGTCGTTGTTCAAGCGCGGCATTATGGGTTCCTATCACAAGGTCAGTGCTAAATATCTTCCGCTGTACGTGGCCGAGTTTCAGTTCCGCTACAACAACCGCAAGAATCCTGAGATTTTCCAAGCGGCTATTCAGGGGTGCTGAGTATGAAAATTACGGCCTTCATTGCGGGCTTATTGTTTGTCGTATTTTTGGTTGTCTCGCTTGCCCTTATTCCACATTACAAACAATACAAAGATTGCATAACTGAACAGCAATCCAAGGCAACAAAGGCACCACTCGAAAAATCGCCCCCCATCTTCATCACTTGTGAGGCGTCTTTCATCGATAGGCATAACGGAGTCGTTGCGGCCAGCGCGACGATCGTTATTGCCTTCTTTACTTTGGCGTTGTGGATCGCAACCATTCTTTTGTGGGAAACCGGAGAGAGACAACTTAGGCTCGCTAAAGATAGTAGCGAGCGGCAACTGCGAGCTTACGTTTTTCCATCCGGCATCCCGACGAGCCTTTCTTTGCAGGACGTAACCAACTTTATAATTGAGTACAAATTTTGGTTCAGGTGGGAAAATTCTGGCCTTACCCCAGCCACAGAGTGCGCTATGTGGACGGCATGCATGCCGGTCCCTATATCGAATCCCAAGCCGATAGCTTTTACGAAAGCCGGACGTCCAGCGATCAAAATGCCTCTGGGCCCAAAACAAGGCATTGACTCCACTCAAATCGCTATAACGGCCGCTGATCTTGTCGATATTTTCGATAAAAAAGCCCGATACTATATTTGGGGGTTGGCTGAATATAGAGATGTTTTTTCTGGAGCTAATGCTCCTCTGAAGCACACTGAAGTGTGTTTGGAAGTTTTCATAGATTTCGATCCGAGAAAGCCCGTATATGCCGCCTCGCCCAAAAGCCTTCGTTTCCAAGGCGTAACCGAACATAACTCCAGCAGTTAGCCAGAGCAGTAGTCCAACCGAAGCAAAGCCGGCCTGTCGCCTTGAGCGTACGCGAGTCCGTTTCTCAAAGTCAAGAAGTGCATAATCGCCCTTGTTAGCTTTCGCTGATCGAACGCAACGTTCGGTACAGGGGCAACACGGATGACCGACTACGCGCAGGGATGCCGCAAGGCGTTCTTTCCTTTTGCATCGCCACGAGCAGCTATCGCTGATCCCGCTCGGCGTCGCGTGCATGGGCTGGGGCAGGCCATCGCACCCCTCTCCCATCCCCACCCTCTGCAACAACGCCTCCACGCGCGTCGCCGCGTCGTCGATTTCATTGTTCGGGACATGTCATGAAGAAGCTTTGTCATCTGCTGTGGCTGGGAATGTTGCTGGGAGCAACTGCGCTGCCGTCGCATGCTCAAGTTGAGCCCTATGAGGAATTCGGCAAGCACTTGCGTGAAGCGCAGGAGGTGACGCCGCTGACTTCGACGCTGTTCGGCGACAAGGTGAGCCTGTACAACGGCGCTACCGAATTCGACGTGACCGATATCGACCTTCCGGGCAATAGCAGTTTGCCTGTTCGTTTCGGGCGGCAATTTGTGGTCGAAGACCGGCGTTTGCCCACCGGCCATATTGCCGGTATGGGCGACTGGGATTTGGATGTGCCGTACCTCGATGGCGTTTTCACGCAAGAGAACGGCTGGGAAGTCCAAGGTTATAACAATACAGGTACCTATTCGCGCTGCAGCTTCACCACAGGGCCCTATAACTATCTTCCCGATGTTGAGGTCTACGCCCCCGTCGTCTCTATCTGGGATGGCAATCTCATGCATATTCCGGGTAAGGCCGATGAGGACTTGCTGGCCACGCCAGGCTCGCAGCTCCCCGCCGTTGCGGACGGAAATAGCTATCCATGGATCACCAAGAGTTTCTATCGTGCCATGTGCGGCGCCAGTACCGCCAACGGCTACCCGGGCGAATCGTTCATCGTGGTCTCGCCCGATGGCGTGCGTTACACCTTCAACTGGGCGCTGGTTAACCCGACGTCTGGCGTGATAGTTCAGATCCCGGCCCCACAAGGGACGGGTACGGTCAAAACGGGCTTTTCCCGTTCACGCGTTTTTCTGTTGGCTACGCAGGTCACGGATCGTTTTGGCAACTGGGTCAACTACACCTACAACGCCGCGTCCCAGCTGACCAAGATCGCTGCCAACGATGGTCGTGAAATTGATATCACCTGGTCGGGAAACTCGGTCCAGACAGCGACGGCAGGCACAAGAACGTGGACGTACGGCTATGGCGCCAATGGTTCACTTGCAAGCGTTACCCGCCCCGACGGTTCTCAATGGATCTACACCATTACCGCCGGCTCGCTCGCCACGGTGAAGGCGCAACCCGATACGGAGCCGCCGCCGTCGTATCACTGCCAGATCGATCCCGAACAGAATACGGGCAGCTTCACCTACTCCATCGTCGCGCCGTCCGGGGCGCAGGGGACATTCAACTTTGTCTATAACCGGAACTACCACAGCTTTGTCCCTGAATCGTGCACGGATGCCAACCCGGACACGATGTATCCGCTGGAATACGACTTCTTCGACAATTTTCAGCTCATGTCGAAACAGATCACCGGAGCGGGACTGCAGACGCTGACCTGGACGTACGATTACGGTGCCAACACGGGCGGTTACTTCCTGTCGACGGTGCCTGGTTCCGTAGCCATCGCAGAGACCACTTACATCCCACAGACCACGGTGGCGACCAAGGTAGTGACAGTGACCGAACCCGGTGACGTCGCCCGCTACACATTCGGCGTGAGCTATGGACTGGATGAGGGGCGAATGCTGCAGGAGGAGACGGATTCGCTGTCCGGGCAAGTCATGAAAACGGTCACCCACACCTATCTGGACGATAGCCAGATCGCGAATGAACCTTTTCCCGACAATGTCGGGCAATCGGTGCAGGCGCTCTACAAGAATCCGATGGTCGGTCGCCTGCGTCCGGAGATCTCGACGGTCTCGGTGCAGGACGGCGATACCTATACGCACCAGAACGTGGCCTTCGATGTCTTCGCACGGCCGACCCAGGTCAACAAATACAACGGCATCTCCGGCCAGACGGCGCTGGAGGAGCAGACCACCTATTACGATAACTTGGCGTACTGGGTGCTGGGCCAGACCCAGCAGGTCTCCAACATGGGGAACGGTGAAATCGAGACGCAGCGGGTCTACGATCCCACCACTGCGCTGATGCAGTCGCAGGCACGCTTCGGCGAAACCTTGTACAGCTATACCTACAACGCGGCCGGCCAGCTGGCCAGTTTCGAGGACGGCAACAGCCAGACCACGACCTTGGGCAACTACTACCGCGGCATTCCGCAGTTGGTGAGCTACCCGGACACCACCAGCCAGAGCGCGACGGTGGACAACTATGGCGAGATCACTGCTGTCACCGATCAAGCGGGTCACACCACCAACTACCAATACGACCCGTCGGGCTGGCCGAAGGAAATCGATTACCCCACCGGCGACGCAGTGGCGTGGCTGCCCGAAACCTACACTTTCACTTACGTGACAAGTGCCGAGCGAGGCATTCCTGCTGGCCATTGGCGGCGCACGGTGAGTACCGGCAACAACACTGCGGTGACGTACTTCGATGCCATGCTGCGCCCGATACTCAGTGATACCTCGATCCCCGGTACCGACATCAGCACGGGCAACGCGTACGACTGGCAGGGGAAGACGACGTTTGCGTCGTATCCCGTCAGTGGCGCCGCTAGTCTGTCCACCCTCCTGGCCGATCCCGGCACGCATAACACCTACGACGCGCTGGAGCGCGTGACCCAGGTTCAGAAAGATTCCGAACTGGGCACTCTAACCACCCTCACGGCATATCTGGCGGGTGCTGGCACGCAGGTTACCGACCCCAATGGCAACGTCACCACCACCAATTACCAGGTGTTCGATGAGCCGTCGTACAGCGCCCCGATCAAGGTGCAAGTGGCCAGTGCGTCCAACCCGAACCTTACGACCCAAGTCATCAATCGTGATGTCTACGGCAAGCCCTTGTCGATCACCCAGTCCGGTCTTTACAACGGTACGGAAAACGACAGTGTTACCAAGACATTTGTTTACGACATCTATGAGCGGCTCTGCCGCACCACCGAACCGGAAAGCGGCGATACGGTGATCGCTTACGACGGTGCCAACAACATTCGCTTCAGCGCCGCCGGCCTGTCCATCACCGGCACCGGTTGTGGCCGAGAGCAAGTGTCCACGGCGGCCATGACCAATTTCACCTACTACCCGACGAACCTCGTGCAGACGATCTTGCCGCCAGCCGGGACGCAGAGCACGACGTATACCTATGACCCCGTGGGTCGCCTTGCCAGCACCACCTCGGGCATCAGCTACTGGTGGGCCGGCTATGACTCGCGAGGCAACATGACCGGGGAGGCCCTATGGCTGAATGGCCAGAATGCCTGGGGTATTGGTTACACCTACGACGCCAACGGCCATCTCGCGGCCATGGGCTATCCGGGCGGAAACAGTAGTGGCGGCAGTGAAGGCGTGGCCTATGCGCCCGATGCGCTCGGTCGCCCCACCCAGGTCGGCAGCTATGCCAGCGGCATCACCTACTGGCCTAACGGTCAGGTGGCGGGCTTCACCTACGGCAACGGCACAGTGTATGCAGCCAGTGAGAACACGCGGCAGCTTCTCAATGGGTTCAGTTACGGGACGGGGGGCACGCCAAATCTCAGCGAGATTTTCAGTTATGACGGCGACGCCAACATGGGCACCGTTCAGGACATGGTCAACGGTCAGCGTAGCAAGATATTTCATTATGACGGTCTTAACCGCCTGACCAGCGCGGTCGCTCCCGGATTGTCGATCAATGAGAGCTACACCTATGACGCGCTTAATAACCTGCGCAGCCGAGTCACCGGTGGCCAGACGCTCACCTACAACTACAACGTGCTCAATCAACTGGGCAGCATCACCAACGGCGCCAGCACGCTCGACACCTTCGGCTACGACAGTCGTGGCAACCAGACCACCAAGAACGGCAACACGCTGCTCTTCGATCAGAAGGATCAGCTGACCCAGATCCTCAACTTCGACAGCTACGCCTACGACGCAGCGGGTCGGCGTGTACTGAAGACGCCCGTCGGAGGTACGCCGACGGCTTCCTTCTACGACCACGGCGGCCAGCTGATGTATCAGTTCGTGCCCGGTTCTTCCCAGGCCACCAACTTCATCTATCTGGGCACCAAGCTCATCGCCCGCAACGCGTATACGCAATTCGTAGCGCCGGGGCCGATCACGTTTGACAGCAATCCCAACAACGGCAACTACACGGTGAGCTGGGGGGCCGTGCCCGCTGCCGTGACGTATACCTTGCAGGAAAGCTTCAACGGAGGCGCTTGGACCACGACTAACGTAAGTGGCACCAGCTATGCGTTTACCAAAAGGGATGGCGGCAACTACGTCTATCAGGTGCAGGCTTGCAGCGGCGCCAACTGTGGTCCATGGACGATCTCGGCCACGCTGGGGGTGACGCCGGCGCTGCCAACCCTCACGGTGCCCAGTAGTTTGACCTTCGCCCCCTTCACCGTAAGTTGGACTGCGCCCATCGGTGCCACCAGTTACACCGTGCAGCAGAGCTTCAACGGTGGGGCCTGGACAACGATCGCCAGCGCCATCACCACACCCTCGTTCAGTGTGACCAGTGCTCCCGGAGGCACGTACACCTTCCAGGTCTCGGCCAGTAATGCCTATGGCACCCGTGGGTGGGCGGTATCCGCACCGGTATCTGTAACGCAGGTGCCGGCTACACCGACGAACTTTGTCTTCGGCACTAACAGCAGTGGCCAAACGATCCTGACCTGGGATGCCATGACGTGGGCGACGAGCTACCAGCTGACCGTCTACGGCACCAATGGAAATCTGGGAACGTACATCTACCACGTCGGTGATCCCAGCTTCACGGTGCCTTCCAACAAGTACACGGTGGGACAGCTGGCCGCTTGCAGCATCGCTGGCTGCAGTGCACAGGCGCAGGTCAATAACACCTTCTTGGGCGCGACGATGAAAGCGCCGACGGGAGCGAGTGCAGCGATGACGAAGGTCAAGCAGATGCTGGGTGAGGATACCGACTCAGGGAGCGGATGCACTGCCACGGCCTGTATGGTCACGGTGGGAGGCAGCCCATGAGCACGTTCATGAGCAGGTTGCGTGGGAAGCTCTTGGGCCTCGGTGGTGGCGTGTTGCTGCTGATGGCGGCTGGCGTGGTGCATGCGGGCACGGTGACGTATGTCTACACCGATCTGCAGGGCACGCCGCTGGCGGAGGCTGATGTCAGCGGCAATATCACGGCGACGTTTGACTACGCGCCGTATGGGAGCCAGGCACTCGGGTCACCACCGAATGGGCCTGGGTATACGGGGCATGTGAACGACCCGGACACCGGGTTGGTGTATATGCAGGCGCGCTATTACGATCCGAGTGTGGGGCGGTTCCTCAGCACGGATCCAGTGGGGCCGAGTACGGGCAACCCGTTCAACTTCAATCGGTACAACTACGCGAACAACAATCCGATTGTGAATATGGATCCGGATGGACGGTTGACTGGGTCGCTTTTGCATCAGGATGAAGAGGGTACCGCAGGGCCTGGTTATACGACGTTTGTGAATCCTGTAGAAGGGTCTGGTGGTGGTTCAAGTAAACAGCGAACACCCCAGTCCAATTCCGCTAGCGGTAGCAATGCTCCAGCAGTGGCGGGAGCGGTCGGGGTGCTTGGTCAAATCGAACAAGCTGGCGGCACGGCTTGGAGTGCGCTGAGTACCGCAGCCGCGCGCGCGCTAGGAGTAGTGGGATCTACACTGTTGCTAAGCGGCGACACTCCAGCAACTCAATTTGTTGTCCGAGGTGGAATGTGCTTGGCCTGCCAATTCGCCGGTGGATCTGGCGTCTATACTGATGCAGCGGGAAATCTTCAAAACATATCTGTCCAAACGTTCCCAGCTACGACCATTCAGCAATTAAGCCAGCGGCAGTGGGTGCCACAGAATCAAATCGGCGTTACAACTGTCCAAAAGCTTTTAGGCCAAGGAGCGGTTATCATTCCAACTCCCAGCGATAAAAACCCCTATCACGCTACCTTGGGGGGTATTACAGCACAGCAGGCACAGTTATCTTTTGGCGTGATGCTCAATCCCAATCCTAAACCGTAGTTTTCGACGAAATATTAAACGTGCTCACTAAAACCTATATTCGCGAAATTATAGATCGCCTAGAAAAAGCGACACCTGGGCCATGGATATCTTTCCTTGAAAAAAGGGATAAATTCAGTGGCTCAAATTTCATACGTACTGGTGGTGAAGACATCTATCTCTTAGGTGCAACCGAAGAAGACCAAGAGTTTGTAGCGCATGCCAGACAGGATATTCAAAGTCTTGTTAGTGAGGTGCTACGGTTACAGCTTTTAATCCCGAATGATAAAGGACTCGAATAGAAACAAAGGGGTCACCATTTCGCCGCTGGGGTCAATAGGCATGCACTTGCTCTTCCCCGGCCGCGCCGAAGAGTATGTGCCCGTCTTGCCGCTGACCACCCGCCGTCACCTCAGGGTCAGAGTGCACTTTTAGATGGTGAGGTTTGCTTGCTGGGCCGGCCGATCTTGGCAGGGCCGACACGGCGAGCCAGCTGAGCCTCAATGATGGCGCGAAAGCGCTCTGAGCCATAGGCATGCTGCCGTTGCAGATGTCCGCGAAGATCTTCGAGTTCTTCTGGCGCGACTTGCTCCATGACCAAGCGATGATAGGCATGACAGCGCTCGGGTGGTGTGGCGCCGAGGTCAACTACCTCGGGGTCAGAGTGCACTTTTAGAGGGTGAGGTTTGCTTGCTGGGCCGGCCGATCTTGGCAGGGCCGACACGGCGAGCCAGCTGAGCCTCGATGGTGGCGCGAAAGCGCTCTGAGCCATAGGCATGCTGCCGTTGCAGATGTCCGCGAAGATCTTCGAGTTCTTCTGGCGCGACTTGCTCCATGACCAAGCGATGATAGGCATGACAGCGCTCGGGTGGTGT
>Ga0302227_10000637_pt1 | contig 29043 bp, 46 predicted proteins | sample II_Palsa_N1_1_FD_193525 | JGI IMG/M metagenome (GOLD analysis project Ga0302227, IMG submission 193525) | Peat permafrost microbial communities from Stordalen Mire near Abisko, Sweden - II_Palsa_N1_1 | ecosystem: Environmental > Terrestrial > Soil > Palsa > Peat permafrost | place: Sweden... | reverse complement strand
CCCCCCCCCCCCCCCCCCCCCCCCCCCCCCCCCCCCGAGAGCAATTTCAAGTGTTAGAGCTTGGAAGCAATGCCATCGGACTGGATGACGTCTGCCAGGTTTACGCCTAGCTTGATTGTTCCACTGACAATGCTGTCCATTACTTGGTCGAGTGCTTGTTTTCCCTGCACAACGAGTTTTGTTTCTTAATACGCCAAGAGAGAATACGAGACGACATACTCGATCGGCATTCTTTGCAAAGTTGTTCACACACGTCTCCTCGATTTTTCGTTGTAGTGTCGATAGTTGGAAGCCGCAAGCTGAGAATATGGCCTTTTGCGTGAATAGTGTTCTGCAAAGAAGACGATACTGTGTCAGTACAATGGTGCACTGCGCGCGCTCACGTACGTTGACTCTTCGGGTACATGCTCCGAGTACGTGCACACCTCCTCGACCGTGATCAAGTTTGAGTAGGTCAGGTTTTTTGCCCTCATGACCATCGTCTTCTTTTCCGGGTCGACCTCTGTTGTCTCGCGGATGTGGCACACTGCGTCCTTACCAACAATCTGCACAGACAGACAAGGGGGGAGGGTGACGTTAGACCAGACAAATATCAGGCTTGTGTGTGGCCTTACCCATTCGAGGATTGACGGCAGGTTTTGCTTGCATGTGAAAAGCCGCTCCGTGTGCAGCACGCCCGTGTCCTTGTCCACGTATCGGTTGAGAATGTCAATGTTGATCACCTGTGGCGAGTGGTCGTTGGGGTACTTGTTCCATGCAGCCAGCTGCATGTGGAGGAAGGTCGAGCGTAAATTTTGGCAATCGTCGTTTTTTGAAAGGTCGGTGCGAAAGCAAAAGCGGTAGAGACATAGGAGGCATTAGAACAGGCATGTGTGAACTCTGCTACAGCATACCGTCACGAACGCCCATGGCCGGCCAAAGCGGTGCTCTCGCTCGAAGAACTTCATGACTGACACTGGCACACAGGGACACGTGGGTTTGAAAATTTTGTGGTCAGCAATTGGCTGGCCGTCGATAAGATTATGATTTTTTTTTTCTCAGCTCACAACAACAAGTCACGCGTTTTTAAAAGGTCGTCCTTCCGCCCGACGAGCTCTTGATACTGCAGGACAATTTTCAGTGAAAAATTAAAGAAAATAAATAGCAATCACACCTCTGCTTCTACAAGCCGTTGACGGCGATCTAGCTCTTGGACGAGGGGGCCGCAAATCTTGTCGATGATCCCTACGAGAGCTTTACTGTACACGGATGAATGATGCATGGTGATGGCCTGTTGTTGGAGAGCACTGCAACACGGTTGGCAAAAAACGACAACTTTTTTTAAAAAATTTAATTTATTGAAATACCTTGACGCAAGCTGCTGCGACGCGTGCAGAGAGGTCGAGTAGGTGTCCTCCTCCTCTTGAAAGAGGATGCGCGGCAGGTCATAGTGGATTTTGAGGGGGTCCTGGACGCTGTTGAATCCAACCGGCCCAAGCAACAGCTGCGGATTGGTTCGCTTGCCCTGGAACGACTGGAACGCGGTCACTTCGACCTTGTTGAGCTGTGCAGACCAGATCGGGCTTAAACAAGGAACGGAAACTAAAACAGGCAAACCTTTTCCTTGTCCTGGTAAAACGCCGCAAAGATGAGACCGATGAACTGCGCGTCCATTGATTGGTAGTCGCCCTGAGTGCCCACGTCAACGTGCGATGGCTCGACGGTGATCTTTGGGTGTGAGTGGTACCAGCCAAGTACTCGCGTCGGTCGATTGAGGCGCTTGCCGAGGCTCTTGATATTCATATAAGAGAAAGGCTTGGGGATCAATCGCTCACCTCTGCAGCCTCTGTTGCCATCACCAGTTGCTCTGGCGGGATCTCCACCCGATCCTTGCGCTTGTCAGACCGCAGCATCACAATCGAGTCATAGATGTGGGCGTCAAGTCCGTCTTCGGTCTGTTTCTCATTGCTGTGGTCGGTCGATGGTCCCTCCAGAAGACACATATACCTCGACCCACTCGCCAAACAGCAGGCCCATGATCTCCTCCCGCTCAGTGCTGAGAGCGTGCGTCAGGCACGCCGTGAAAACATCGGCGCAGAGGATAATTTTATGGGACATTTTTTGAAACTAGGAGAGCGTCGGTTAGTCGCCCAATCTTAGTCGACTGCGCCAGTGATGAAGAACAGTGAGACCACACAAAGAGAAGTCGATGAAACGATGTGGCATGCGCCAGAGAGAGCGCGAGGGAGTGGAGTAATGAGTTGGGTCCGTCGAAGAAGAAGGGGCGTGTGAGCTCAGCAGGGAGAGAAGAGGGTGGTACGCACAGCACAGCAGGAGAAGGGACACGAGAGCACAGCAGGAGAAGACAACAACAGCACACGCGCAAATAGCGAGGCAGCCCTGACTTAGGACCCCAAAAAACCTGCAAAGCTTAGTCGAAAAAACCCAAAGGTTTTTTTATCGACTCCAACAGCAAAAACGAAAAGCGCGTTTTAAATGCATTTTGGACCGCGTCTCAAACGCATTTCCAACGCATTTCCAACGCATCTCAAACGCGTCGCCGGAAAGGCTTTTGAAAGCATTTCTGACCGCCTCCGAAATGCGCCTGAGATGTGTTTGTGGCAATGCGTTTTAAATCCATTCGAAAATACGTTTGTAAATGCGTTTTAAACGACATACAAATGACCAGAGCCGCCCGCGCCACCCATGCCACCCCATGCCACAGCAAGCAACTGAAGGAGAAGAAGAAAAAAGAAGGAAAAAAAATGGAAGCAGAGAAAAGAAAAAACAACCTGAAAGGGAGAAACCGATCTTGATCAGGTCGAGTGAGTTGGCCGCCGGGTAATCGTCGTCCTCTTCATCTGCCTCGTTTTTGCGCGTGCCCTGGCGCTTGCCTTCGTCATCCTTGTCCGACGACTCGTACGTGGTGCAGTGGCGCTGCAACAACAACAACAGCAACAACGACAACAAGCGTCGTCGATCCGTCGAAGTACTAAAAAAAAAAGAATGACATAAGAATGACAGTCCCACACGGGTGGGGAAGTCCCACTTTTGCTTTTTTTCCCCTCTTTCTTTTTTCCCCCCTCTTTCTTTTTTCCCCCCTCTTCCTTTTCAGCCGCTGAAAATTCTGACCTTTCATTTGCTATAGGACGGGTTCTTGCTGATGGGCAAGGACTCTTTCGCTCCGCCCTTTCAGGGCGATTTGGAGGACCTTTCCGACGGGGTCTCAGCCGTGATCCCCTCCAATGACAACTTTGTGTTCGTCGATTATGACGTCCTCTTTGCTCCTCCTGTGTTTCAGCCGGGTTGGCAGGACGACACCCTCGTTCTCGACGACCTCGACGACCTCGATAGAGTACGTTGTTGTTTTTTTGTTTTTCAAAAAAGAATGATCTTTCTGACTCGAGCAAAAAAAAAAAAAAAAAAAAAAACAGGCTGTCTTTTCTCTGCTCGACCCGCCCAACTCCCCGCCCAACACTGGTCAGGACTTCAACTACGAGGTATTTTTACTTTTAGTCTTTAAACTTTGTCATGAACTTTTTTTTTCCTTTTTCCTAGGTCAATGACACGGGCCAGAGTGCGGACGAAAGCTACAGTCCGCGTGCCGAGCACGCAGTGGCGGAGTCCCAGGACGCGCCGCAATTTTATACCTTTTCACCTGATGTAAGTGGTTATTTTCCCTGTCACCAGCTTATTTTTTATTTTTTTTCCTGAAGCTTGTATCAAATGATTTTGACGCCACGAACCCACCAGCTGCTGAAGGTCTGACCACTGGTCAGACCGTATCGGCGGCTGGTATGGGGGAGGACGTCTACAACCCCACCACCGACCCCGTCAACGCGGCGCCCCATCGTGGTCTCGCTTTCCGCACCCGTATGCATTTTTTTTAAAATTGAGATTTGCGTACTAAAACATGTCGTTGACCCAAGGCTTCCCGGGAGCGACTCTAGAGGAACTGACGGAACGTCGCCGCGAGCAGAATCGCATTGCTCAGGCTCGCAAGGTAATATTTAGTTTGTTTACATTTTTATGCTAACCAACTGTTATTCTTATCAGCGAGCTGCTCGTCGTGCCGAACGACAGGAAAAAGCCTGTGCCACGATATAGAATCCCTGTTTGCTTGAGAATTCTCTATTTACCCATTTCCCAACTCTTTTTCGTTTGTTTTGTTTGTTTTTTGAAACCTGAGCACTGTTTGTTTTGAAATTTTGCATGTTCGAGCACTGTGGAAATTGTCGTCATCTTCTGAAGCCGGCGGGGTGCCGCGGAAGGGAAAGAGAGAAAAAGGCCCCAGGAGAAAAAAGAGAAAAAGTACTTTTTTCCGGGAGAAAACTGACACAAAATCCCAAAACGAAAATCCCAACTTTCCTGCCGAGTTGTGGCCAACTTTTGCAGTCCGTGGAGGGAAACATCGGGCCTCTTGTTCTTTTGTGCAACCGACAATAACTTTATGGCTTCGCCTCCCCCAGCCTGTTATAAAGCCAGGGTTTTCTGCAACTCAAAAACTAAAAATCTTCTGAAAAAACCTAACCTGCAGGTACTGACGGGACAAGGCACACCGCCCTTCCAAGCTGTGGACTCGGACCCTGAAGAGGACCTTTTGGGCCTCGCGGGATTGCCCAATGACGACCCGGGTGGTTCCGACGACGACATTTTTGAACGGGTCTCTCGCTGGCTCTTCGATGGTATCGTGCCCAATAACGATCCCCTCCGCGATCCCCCCCGGGCACCCCCTTTGTTGAACCCTGCTCAATTTGGAGGTGAACCAGGAGGTGAACCAGGAGGTGAACACCACGACGCACACCAGTCTCCCAGCAACAGCAACTGTTGTCAAGTTTCGACCAAATCATCCGAACCAAGCGAGTCTACTAAGCAGGGGCCTCCTCTTGAAGAGGAATCCTCAATGGTACGTACTTCATGCTCTCCGTATTCTGTTAATAGTCTGCTTAGGATTCAATAATTGGCAACGTCGGTAATACACGACGATCGGAATCTGATTCGGTGAACAATTCGCCTCTACGTGACCTGATGGTCATGGGGCAGAGCGGCAATAGTTTGGCCCACTACGTCAAGGAGCATTCGCGTGCCAAAAGCGTAATTTTTTTGCCAAAAAAAAAAAAGTCTTCGTTGACACTTGCCTTCCGTAGCTGCAGAAATACATTGATTTGATTGACAAGTATTTGATCAGCGAGGAACTCCAAGCTTGTGTGCATGGTGCGATATTCTGTGCGTCCAAGAAGGGCGAGGGCCTCTCAAAGCGCCCCGGTATGCAGAATTTTTTTTTTTAAACACAAATAATAATTATTAATATTTACTTCTCGCAGAGTTTGAGAGTCTGAAGCGCGTTGTCGCCTCAGAGAACTGGCCTCCCGATATAGCCTTACAGATCATGAAGTTCACGAGGCAGCTGAGAAAGCTTATTTCAGACAAGCGCTCCCAGGCCAAAGGGCGCAGTCGAATTGGCAAGAAGTCTGTCAGAGTACTTTTTATGCAAACAATAACTGTCAAGTAACTAACACAGTTTCATGTACACTAACAGTCGCGCTCAAAGGATGTAGTCAAGTCTGTCTTCTCTGGCAACAGTAGCGACTCGGACGACTCGTTTTCGTCGGCGTGATGATCAATTTTCTCTTTCCTTTGGTTGGCCTGTTATTTTTCTTCTCCTCAGTCACGCCGTTTCTTCTTCCTCCTCTCCGAGTCTGTTCATCAGTGTCCCCCCCCTCCCCCCTGTCAGTGTTGTGTTTGCAGTCACAAAAAAAATTTTTTTTTCTTTATTCATGACCACGATGATAATCCTGTCCGCGAGTGGCGACAAGCGGGTGTACGAGTTTGCACGAAACCTGCTGGCGCCGAGTACGTACTGGTCGCCGATGGTCCTGCCCGGGCTTACAGACAGCGCCGATGTGTACGAGGATGCGAGACTATCCAACGCGAGTCCGAGCACTCTGACATCGCCCCTTCCGACGTCTGGAATCCTGCTTAGCTCGAGCACACAGCAAGCCAGCGCAGCAAACGCAACAGTGGGCGAACCCGCAGGAGTGTTGGTCTTGTCGGGCACTCTCTCTTCGATCCCTCCCAGCACTGTGCCGGCACTAACGGGCTCGCTGGCCGATGTGGCGCCACAGCTCGTCGTGGAGTTCCGAAAGTCCTGGCAGCGCCAAAAGGTCGACGCTGGCACGTCCGGGATCGGGATCGAGCCCGTGCGATGGGTCGTGCCGTTTGCAGCACTGCGAGCGACGCCAGCTGGGAGACCGCACGAGACACTGTCGAGCGAGGACCAAGTGCATATGTGCTGGCGGTTGATCTGCAACGCCGTCCGATCGGGCACTCTTCCGTACTCGTCAGTTCAAGCGATGGTTCGTTCAGCCTGCCTGCGTTTGAGCAAAACTAAAACAAAAATACGCTAAAGCCGACCCAGTTCAACATCTACACGGACGACATCTGGCTCGACAGGGTGCGATCAAGCCTCGTGCAAGTACTCAAGCCCGACTTTTCTATCGTACTCGCTCTCTTAAGGCGTGAAACTCCCTTTGATCCATCATAGCACATCATTGACCAGGGGTGCACATCGTTTTGACAATTGAATCACAATTTTTTATTTTTATTTTAGTACCAATCAGCGGCCACCGGCAGTGGCACGGGGCTTGTGACGGGAGACTCTTCCGTTGGCAGCAAAGAAGTCAGTTGGGGAGACCCAGACGCCTGTGAGCCGGTTGATTCTGTTGTCGAGGACGCCTTTAAACTGCTGCTGCGCTTGGCACGGGCACGCAGGGCGAGTTCACGTTCTTGAGCCAGATCCTGCTCAAACATGAGCACTCGCAGTTGGTCTTCGATTTGGCTCACTTTCTTGTCGCGAGGCGCGTGCACCGGTGCGTTTAAGTTTTTGTTGGCAATGTCCGACTAGCACGACAAGTTAGTATATCCTTACCAAAAAAAGCATACAAGGTGGGCAGTGATCTGGATGACTTTATTGGCGAGAATAGCGAGGCATCGTTGCTGCTCGCTCGCATTAATCGTACGGGTCCTTGAGGCCATCAGGACCCGCATTGCCGCAGCAGATGTCACGTTCACCAGCGGGGTAAAATTGGCAAGCCTGAATGCAAAATAAATGCATGGCTACAGTTTGAAATGATACGTGTCCATGGCTTCACTGGCCCGTTCGCCAATCATAACGAGATCTTCGGCACTGACGACGAGGTGCTTGAGTGCATTGGCGAAATTCTATTACATTCACCTTTTCTTTAGTGGTTTGCCTCATACAACGAACGCACCTGCTCCCATTCGACAAGGCCAGGGGCAGCGCTGGACACAGATATTTCGTGGATCTCTTCGTAGCGCAGCGTCGCTTGATGCAAAAGGTCGCTGATGGTCGTGGCGACAATGTACAGCTGATCAATGATCGCAGACGGAGGCCCGGTCACCTCGATGTACCCTTCGTCGACAGAAAAAGTACGTCTGGACAAACTGCGATTCCAGCATTCAGTTATCATTCAGAGTTTTATCAAGTTACCTTGTCCGATAGGAGAAGAGACGTCGACACGTTGAATCAATGCGTTCACGCAGAATCGCGAGGCTTTCGGCGGGTCCGGAGCCGAGAATGGATGAAGCAGAAGCACTTCGCATACCGCCGCCACCACCACCACCGCCGCCGCTGCTGCCGATCAAATGGCGCTGGCTTATATACTCATCAAATGAGTCACGACGTTTGCGATTCAGAGCAGCGGCTGTTTGCGGCGTGGAGGGCTGAGGCATGGGAGTAACAGTCCCTTTGGTTGAGATGGTTGACATCTGACGCAGAAAGGGGGGTGCAATAACAAACGACGGCGATCTGCTAGCGAGGCCGCCGCCAACGAGGCTCTGTGTGGACCGTTGTCCCTGTGTGGAGCTGACGCCGCTTCCTGGACCACCGCGAGGAACAAACGAGTGGATGTGTGCTTGGAGGTTGTTGGTTGCGGTTAACAGTCGCCGCATGGTGTCAGAGAGCTCGGACGCGCACGAATCGCGAACACCCTTGAGGGTCGGATTGGTGGGGGTCTGGTTGACTTGCAGAGCAGACTTGATGAGGCGGATGATGACGTCGCCAAGTGTTTGCAACAGCGAGAGGTACCCTTGACGCATGTCCTCGCGAGACATCATCAAGCCAGAGATTGTGTGCCCTGCCGAAAGAATCCTCGGGACGATGGAGCGAAAGTCCTATGTAAAAATAAAAAATTAAGAGAGAATAAACAAAAAGCTCATGCCATTGCAAGATTGGCCATATCCTCAGCAGAGCCTGTCGATGCGGGATCTGTTTGCTTGAACACTGCCGAAAGATTGTGGGCCTCGAGGTTGATCGTAGCCAATGCTTTCTGGATGACTTCTGGGGCTAAGATCCAGTCTGATTAGATGGACACAATTTTTACAGACATACTGTCGAGGACGCAGATCGTGCTCTGCAGCTCCTTGAGCGACAGCGTGATGTCCGCAATTGCCTTTTTTACTGCGGCCCTCCCCGGATGGAGCATCCTGTGCATAATCATTAGTACAGTAAGAGAGAGAGGGGGGGGGGGCGGGGGGGGGGGGGAAAGAAAAAGAACGCAATGTAGGCTTACTGCAGACGCTCAATGTCGTTTTGCAAAGCCGCATCGAGTTGTCTCACCTGTTTTTTTTCTTTTTATTTAATAAAATAAAATATGGAAAACATAATTGCCTTGTTGCGAGCTTCCTGGTTTTGAGTCATAGACATGAGCTCGATCCCCGAAGCGAGCAAGGCCTCGACGTGATCGGTTGTTTGGGACATTGTTGTGAGCATTCCCTGTGTATTTTTTGAAGTCCCTGTTTTTTTTTTTTTTTTAATTATCTTTTTTTACGTTGAGTTGGCGCAGATCAGTCTCCTGGGTGGTGAGATCCTGGACGAGGTTGACTAGGCGCATGTACTCGGCCATGAGGAGTGTCGCAGACTGCGAGTATTTTTGGTCGTCGTACAGACTGAGATGGTCCACAAGGGTGTGGAGTCGTTTCGCGGTTGCATCGACAATGTGGCTCAGGTGGTGGTAGCCGGCAGGCGGGCGAGCGGTAGACTTTACGGCAGTATCTTCGACCGAGTCTGTTGCAGGAGGCGTGCTCGCGGACGAGTTGACCAGGGATGCAATGACAACCTTGGCGGATCGCGCCAAGCCTATAGCCTTGACGAGGTCCTCGCTCAAAGGGACGATGGTAGCAGTGTCCTTGTCGTCATTGCTCTCAGCGCGCAGAGGTAGCTGCTGCGATGACTGCGACCGTGTTCGCAAATGCGACGGCTGCTGGGGGTCGACAAGCACACTGGGAGCAGGCACGGCATACGTGGGTACGACAACCACATCGGTAAGAGGAGCCCTGGGCGCTGCTGCCTGCTGGCGGGCCTCTTCAATGTCGCCAATAGTAGTAGCAGTAGTAGAAGGGACGCCTGGATCTGAGAGAGCAAAGGGGACCTTGACAATAATGTCACGCCCGTACGAGACGACGGCGTGGACGTTGAGATAGTAGTAGACCCAGAGGCCCTTGGTACCTTTCACGGGTGCCTCGTCGACCTCCTGTTGCTGGGCTGATGGAGCCAGGATGACTGGATCAGAGGAGCTGAGGGTGCCAGCGGTCGCGCAGTGGTGGTGGATGCCCTTTTTGGTCGAGGGTGGCATGACCTCGGGCGTGATCATGTACGTCTTGTTGATGCTCTGGTGGCGCTTGATCGGGCAGGCGTCGGTCGCCACGAGGAGTGCCACCTGGCTCTTGTTCCGCTCGACGTCGTGCACGTGCACGTGTGCGTGGACGACTTGCTTGGCCGAGATGCGGATGGCGTTGATCGTGTGCCTGCTCTCGTTCTCAATGTGCACGTTGACGGCGATGGACTCTCCGACGCGGTACACCTCGTGCTCCAACTGCGCGGCCAAGCGCACGCTGCCCATGAGGAATGCGCGCTGGACCGCCTGGGAAGCGGGGGGATCGTGCACGAGAGGGAAGAAATCGGTCTTCTTGAGGAAGCGCATCGCGACCTGGCTGTGCCGTGCGATTGGGTTGTGCGCCTGCTGCATGCTGCACACGTACGCCGAGACCTCGTAGCTGATTCCGATGGGGTGTCCATAGTACATCATGCTGGGGTTGACGTTGATGGACGGCGGGAGGCCGGCGGGCACATTGAACTCAAAGAGAAAGTGCAGCCTGTCGGGCAGGACGACCTTGCCAAAGGGATCGGAAACGCTGCGCTGAGGCTGTCGCGATGACGTCGGCTGCTGCTCCGAGCGCGACGACGACAACGAGGTGGTGCTCGCTTCGTCGTCAGCACTCGTCGTCACTGGAACGGGAGGGTAGAGCTGAGTGACCTGCTCGTGCAGCAGGTAGTCGACCACCTCCATGTCTGCGCTGCGGCACTCGTACACAAAGTAGACGTGCACGGCCGCAAAGACTGCGTCGGTTTTGGCCAGCGATTTGGCCAGTGCCGGGGCGACGCGCACAATGCCCTGGACGGGCTCGATGCCTGTGCCGTGGTCGATGTACACTCTCTTTACATCATTTGGGTCAGCAGAGTGTCTGCAAGTGTTCTTACGTTCAAGTTACCTTGCGCAAAAAGACCGACAGACTCTGGTCCTTGGCATGCTTTCCGACAAAGGCGAGCGTGCTGTCGTTGACCATGGCTCGTTCAAACGCACATCCCAATCGCCGAGGTCAGCCAGAAGTGGTGGAGCAGTCTCTTCAAGGCGGACTGGACTGATGACAGTTTCTTTGCCACATGAAAACTCGCGATCCGCTCAGCGTCGTCCTGCTCTCGGCCGGTTCCGTGGGCAAGAGCGCGTTGATCCACCGCTTTCTGCACGACGAGTTTCTGAACGTTTGGGATCCGACGATCGAGGACACGTACAAGCGGCAGCTGAGCGTGAACGACGAGCTTGTGCTGGTAAGAAAAGGAGAAAGAACAGTTGCACGCGAACCCTCCCAAAAAAAAACAAAAAAAAACTCTCAGCTCAACATTCTCGACTCGAATGGGCACGCCGAGTACCAGTCGATGATGTCCTCGTGGGTTCTGCGCAGCGAGGCCGTGATGGCGGTGTATAGTGTGTCCGGTCGGGCTTCCTTTGAACATGTTTCGAGGTATGTCGTTTCATCTGTTTTGTCTTCAGCAACTCGTGAATAGGATGCACGAAAAGATCATTGCCACGCCAGGGCTCAAGTATCGTCTGCCTGGCATCCTCGTGGGCAACATGTGCGACTGTGTCGATAATGAGCGCCAAGTAAGCGAGCTCGAAGGTGTGTGGTGCTTTTTTTTTTTTGTCTTGTCACATTCGGTTCATCACATTGTGTTAGGACGGGCGCTAGCGGAACGGCTCGGATGGGGGTTTATAGAGACGTCAGCACTGACGGGCCACCACGTGGAGGAGGCGTTCAAGATGCTCGTTGAAGAGATCATCCACAGTGTCGACAGCGTCGTGCATCAGCATAAGCAGGCATTGGGCAAGTTGTCGCGATGGACACACTTCACGAGGTGGCAAACCCTCTCACGGCAGCTTAAAGCGATGGAGCACAAACAGGTACTGCTGTTTTCAAAATTTTGTTATGATTGCTGAATTGTCAACCCCCCCACCCCCCTTTTTTTTTACAAGTCGGTGCGCGATCTCTCGTTGCGGTTGCGCGCAAGGCACGGCGATGTTGGCAAGAAGCGTCAGGTCGTCGTGTCGCCATGCACGATGATGGAGGACTTTTCATCGCTCCTGCAACTGGTTCAAATGCCTCGAGACGTCTGGGTGGAGCAAGACGTCGTGCTCCCGACGCTTTTCAATCCTTCGCCGTCCAGTCCGATCGAAACCGCTGCACATGGCGACGAACAAGCATTGAGCCGCGACGACGAGGACAGCGATGACGGGGACGAAACAGACGAGAACAGCGACGGCAGCGGCGATGACAATGACGACCTCTATGGCAGTTTCCTGCCGTCACCCGCGGCAGCAACGGCCGGCCCCTCAGCCATCTCATCCGAACCACCTCTTCATCCGTTACCCTCGTTACCCGTGCTAATGTTGCCACCGCAATCAAGTCAGCGTCCTGCATCTGTGAGCGGGTTCTCGATGACCAGCCTCGACGAGCCAGAGTTCCAGCAGCAACTGTTCGAGTCATCGGCTGTGCCGCGTCAATCTTCAACAACACCAACTGAAGCGAGCTGGCGCGCCCAGAAGGACAAGCCCGTCCCCAATGCTGCGGGAACTGCAGCCGCAATTGCTGGCGTTTGCGATCTATTGGAGCCGGATTTGGATATTTTCGTTGGCAGCGACAGGACCGTTTTTAAAGTGCACTATATCGTAATGGCGGCTCGTTGTGCAGCCTTGATCAAGCAAGCCCAGCATGTTGGCGACCGCAAGCAGTTCAAGTGGCGGCTCCTGCTACATCCTCGCAGCATCTCTGCTGCGGTCCTGCGATTGGTCATCGTGTACGCGTACACGTCTGCAGTGGAGGCACATGACGTCGACATGCTCGAACAGCTCAATCGCGCTGCCCAGGTGTTTGGACTGCACGATCTTCGAAGGGCCTCCGAGCTCGCGCATTCTGTGCTACTGAACCAACATCAGGTTGTTTCCATGCGAACCAATTCCGAAAAATTCACCTCGGACGTGAGAAGTCTTTTCCGTGCAGGTAACCAACCACCACTGAACACACAAGTATTTATAATTCAAAACATTATTTCCAGGTCGGTGCACTGATACACTGTTATTGGTTGATGGCCGGGCCTTCAAGGCGCACTCGCTCGTCCTTGTGTTGCGCTCGTCTTATTTCCAGGTAAATTCTTTCTTTTTTTAAAAAAAAAATCTTTTTTCCACTGAAGTAATTTTGTAGACACTGTTCAAGTGGCGCGCGCTAGCACGTCACTTTGAAAACGACCCGATCGTGCTGGACGGTGTGAGCCACGGCGATTTCAAGCGGATCCTCGAGTTTATCTACACAGGTCAGGTGGAGTCGCTCAACGCGGACATTGCCGGATCCCTCGTCGTGGCTGCGGGGATGTTTGGACTTGAGCGCCTCGTGGAACTCTGCGAAGCAAAGCTCCAGCACCTCGTCGACCTTACCGGTGGCGCCATCTCCCTGCTCGGCGATGCGGAGCAGTTTGGGGCCCACCAGCTCACGGAACTCTGCATCCAGCTCCTGGCTGAAAACTTTCAAGATGTCCACCGACAACCTGCCTTTCTTGCCCTCGCCGAGCATCTTCGGCGTCGGGTCCTCATCGCCTACCGGTTTCAATGCGAACCCAGCTTTAGTGTGTAAACTTTCGAGGTCTCACCCAAAAAAATATTTCCATTGATGTCGATAACAACGACCTTTGGTGCCTCGGTGGGCGCGAGGCTGCAACGACAGGCGTTTGCGTCCCTTCCCAAGTACGTCAAGATAGTCGAGGTTGGCCCACGGTACGTCTAGCCTGGTTGGGTGGTGGTGGTGGTGGGGAGCAGGCACGCAAAGAGTAAACCTGCGCGTACAGAGACGGACTCCAGAACGAAAAGGGTGTCGTGCCAACCGACGTCAAGGTACAACTGATCAACCTGCTCAGCAAGACGGGTGTCAGCGTGGTAGAAGCGACGAGCTTTGTGTCGCCCAAGTGGGTGCCGCAGGTACGCTCTGGCGGCGTGTTCCAGTGTCCTAACCACGCCGCCAAACAGATGGGCGACAATGCCGCGGTCATGGCGGGGATCACAAGGGAGCCGGGCGTGACCTACCCCGTGCTCACGCCCAACCTGCAGGGCTTTGAGAGTGCGCTCAAGTCGGGCGTTACCGAGGTGGCCGTCTTTGGCGCGGCCTCCAACGCCTTCAGCAAGAAGAATATCAACATGACCATCGAGGAGAGCCTGAAGAAGATTGACGAGATCTGCACGGCCGCACGTGGCAACAACATCAAGCTGCGCGGCTACGTGTCGTGCGTCGTCGGGTGCCCGTACGAGGGCCCTGTCGACCCAGAAAAGGTGGCGTTCATCACCGAAAAGTTCCTCGCCATGGGCTGCTACGAAGTCTCGCTCGGCGACACCATCGGCGTGGGAACACCCGCGACGATTGGCAAGATGCTGGACAAGGTCCTCGAGGTGGCGCCGGCGGACAAGCTTGCCCTTCACTGCCACGACACGTACGGCCAGGCGCTGTCCAACATCCTCTACGGCTTGGAGGTAAGCAACCTGCCACGAACGCACCACTGAGAATCATAAACTATTTCGTGATAGCGAGGAATCTCGGTGTTTGACAGCTCGGTAGCGGGTCTGGGTGGGTGTCCCTTTGCCAAGGGCGCGACCGGAAACGTAGCAACTGAGGACGTCGTGTACATGCTGAACGGCCTCGGCATCGAGACAGGCATCGACATGGACAAGCTGCTGGACGCTGCAGCGTACATCACCAAACATCTGAATCGGCCCACGGTCTCGCGTGCAGGCAAGGCTCTTGAAATCAAGCGATCGTCTTTGTAATGCAAAAAGAAAAAAGAAAGACTTTCTTTTCCCCCTTAAATTCGAGATATTCCTCTGTACAAACCCCCCCCAAAAACCTGTCTCTTTCATATATACAGTTTACTTGCGATGGAACACCGCAGCCACTTTCCGACGGCCGCTGCCCAGGGGGTCTTGCTTGCCCGAGGCTCGGTTCAGTCGGCTGCCGTAAAAGTGTTGCTGTTTGAAATCGAGTACGGCCTGGCTGATCTTGTTGGTCTGCTCAATGACATCATCCAGCGCGACCACTGCAAGCTCCTTGTTTCTAAAATTTTTTTTGTAGTGTACAGTTTTCAACACGAAAATGGGCGCAATCACGAAAAAAAAACTTACACAATCTTGGCAACGACAGGCGCAGGGGCTTTGAAAATAATCTTGGCTGGCTTGTCGGCTTCGTCGTCGCTCTTGTCGTCTGCTTTACCCAGAGCCGAGATTCCCTTTCTAACACACACGAGTGGGTATTTGAATTTCGGGCACTTCATAGCCAATTCCAGTACTGTTCTTGAGCGGATGCAAGTTTGATAATGTCATCGGGCAAGAGCGCATCGAGACGCTGTCGTTTCGCCTCCGATTGCAACTTGTTGCGCTCGTCGACGGCCTTGCGCTTTGCCTTTTGATCCAGCACGGCTCTGTCGACAAGAAAATCCTCATTGTTTGTATTATTCAGGGGACGCGTACTGTTGTCGGATCTGTCTCTCTTGCGTCTGCTGTTTGAGAGCGTCCGATTTGGCCTTTGTCGAAACGACTTCCTCGGGAGCATCATCGTCGTCGTCGTCGTCGTCGTCGTCGTCGTCGTCGCCAGCAGCTTGGCGGTAGGCTACAGGGGCCACAGGAGCTGCTGGTGCCGGTGTAGAGTCGTCAAACACGAGCTTTGAATACAGATTTAATCTTTTAGTAAAGCGGAGGCAGCACATACTCGTTGAGCACGTCCGAGTTGCTCCAAGGCGGCATCACCGCTCGACGTCCGCTTGGTTGGAGTAGGCGACACTGGCTCGTCCGCCACCACCGCCTTGCTGCTGGTCTTGCTGGCCTTGCTGCTCTTTCGGGCGGACACCGCCGGCGCTATCCGCTCCACCGCCTTGGGAGTCACGTCGTCGTCGTCTTTGTCTTCGTCCTCGTTGGCAGGTGCAGCTTCCTCCTCGTGCTCGTCGTGCTCGTCCTCCTCTTGCGGGACCTTTTTCGACGGCCGTCCTCGCTTCTTCGCGGCCGAAGCAGCCACTGTCTTCTTGGTCGGCGTGGGATCCTCGTCCTCCGCTGCTCCCCTGGTCTGTCGGGTCGTTCGCCGCGCAGGCACGGGGGTCGCCGTCCGCGCGTTGCCGCTGGCTCGGGTTGCAACCATCGCTTCCTAATTTGGGTTGCCTGACCACGTGGCGAGCCACATGGTCCTCATTCCATTTGGTCGCGCGCGCGCACATGGGCAGTTTTGTGGTCATTTTGGAGTTGGGCGGGACCGGTCGCCTCCCTGCCATTGCCGCCGCTGCGTGTGGACTCTGCGGGTGGTCGCGAGGGTGTGTTTAGCGTGTCAAAGGGCTGGCTTGTTTCCCTCTAGTATAATAAAAAAAATATTATTTTAAACCTGTCTGTCTTGGAAACCACTCGTAGGGTCTTTTTTTTTTTGAAGCCGCGGTGGTCCAAACGGGAGGCAGGAGACGACAGCTGCAACCACCGCACACGACAGAGCGTGAACAAGGAAACCTATTTGTGACCGTGCTGGGCTTCAAATTTCAGCGACCAAGGTAGGGGTCCTTTCAGACGTCTGTATCGGTTTAATTTGGTCCTCTCCTAACCCTGTAGCCCAGCCGACCAAAGCCCGGCGCCACTCCAGACTTTTTGAGCGTGCGTGTGGACACGGACGGCCGGCCACACAGCGTGAGGAAAAAAATATATGGATAGCGTGGCACACAGCCCGTCGAGGTCGCCGTCGTCGCCGTCGTCCTCGAGTGGTGACATGGACAACGATATCTGCCCCGTCTGCGAGACAGACTGCACCTGTGACCAGAAGGTCGTGGCCAAACGACGTAACTCTGTGCACACCGGACCGATCAACGTGTACGATCGGCCGCAAAAGGGCGCAACAAAACAGGGAGGCTCTGGCCCGAGCCGCCGCGGGGCAGCATCATCTGGAGGAACGACAACTGCTGCACCCCCAGCAACACCCGTAGCCGCAACCGCTGCAGCAGCAGCAGCAGCATCGAATCCTGAAGTGGATGACTCAATGATGGAGATCACGACGGTCCCGATGGCTTCCACGGGACGAAACGTTACATCCTCTCCGGTTCCGAGCGCACTTGCCTCTGCCATGTCGTCCCCGGTCAAGGGCGAGCACAGCAACATGTCGGTGTCGTGGGGACCTGTTTTGACCGTGGAGACCTTATCGGCCAAGGATAACGACGACAGCATGCTCTCCCCGCCTTCGTCTCCTCTCCGACGACATCCCGGGCAGTCAGCGGTGGCCCCGACATCGGTAACACTGGCAGCGACACCGGCAGCGACACCGGCAGCGACACCGGCAGCGGCAGCTTCCGACGGATTAACCGGCTATCACCACATCACGACGCGAGCGAGCGCAGCGGCAGCAGCTGCCACGGCAGGTGGCTTGATGCTCTCATCGACCAGGCAGCGCACCAGTAGCAAACTGTACGCGGCTGCAGCAGCAGTGGTGGTCGGCGGAAGCGGCAGTGGCCCTGGGGCATTGCGGAGGACCAAGTCAGCGCCAGGGTCGGCCACTGGGAGCCCACGGCGAGGAGGGATTGGCAGCAGCAGCCCCGCTCAGAGCGTGCCAGGATCGCCAGTGACGTTGCGTGGTAAGGGCGGCGGTGAGCATCGAGTCATCCCGTGCAAGAACCCTGGCTGTGACAAGGTCTACACCACTATGGCCGGCTTGCGCTACCACATGAAGACGTTTAAGCACTCAAAGCTTCCACTCGCGGGTGACGACAATGACGACGACGACGATGACGACGAGGATGACGAGGACGGCAACGACAACAGCGACGGCAATGATGACCTCGAGGACGAGGTGGAGGACGACAACGACGACGACAACGACGGCGACAGCAATGACCACAGCTCGGACAGCAGTAGTAGCGACGATCTCCGTCGCCAACATCGCCGCATGACCGCAACGGACGTTGATTTCGTGCCCGATCCAAACGCAAAGGCCATTGCGATCGCTGCCGCCGCCAACGCCGCCGCCGCTGCGGACGCTGCTGCTGCCGCCGCCGCTGCCGCAACGGCCACACGAACGCGAGTAACCATCAATGGAACCCAGAGCACCAAGCCCATGCACTGGAGGCAGCGCGCCAAACTAAAAGCCGCCGCCGCTGCTGCCGCCGCGCTGGCCGCATCCGCAGCTGCAGAGGCAGAGGCCGCCGCGATCAAGGCCAACATGCGACCCCTCAAGAAGATTGCCCTGGGTGGGTTTGGTGATGAGGACGACGATGAGGACGACGACGACGACAACAACGACGACGACGACGACGACGACGGGAAGAACGACGGCTTGGACGATGACGACGACGTCGACTTTGAAATCGGAGGGCTCAACGGCAGCAGCAGCATGGCCATGGACTTCCACCAAGGACGGCAGCAACGGATCATCACCAGGCGTGCCCTCAGCATGGACTACATTGTCGAGGATCAACGGCGAGGCAACAGCGCCACCCGCAAGCGGACGTCCTCCCTTTCACTTACGGGTAACCCCTCGCAGACCAGGCGGCGTGCCGGCTCGGGGGCAGGCGGTACCATTGTCCACACAGTCAAGGAGTACGACGGCATGAGCGACTCTGTCCTGATTGTGCGCAGCACCGAGGGATCCCGTGCCAAGTCCAAGATGCGCGTGTCTGCGGACGACGAGGACGAGTTTGTCAACATCCTCGACGACGACCTCGGCGGGTTCCAGTTTACGACGGCCACGACGACGACAATCGCAGCCACGGTGACAGCCGACGACTCGGATCCACAACTCTCCCCGTGGCCACCGCGAAAGGCCTCTCTTGGCGGTAAACGAGGCGGGAAAAAGGGAGGTCGGGCGATCGCCGCGCCCGACGTGGACCATGTCGAGTCTGTCCCTGCCACCGTCAAGAAACCCCGCGGCAGGACGTCCCAGAAGCAGCTCCACGCGCAACTCCAGCCTCTGCAAGCACAAAAACTGCAGGACGGCAGTCATCACCACCTTCTCTTTGGCTTCCAGTCTGTGTCTGATGCGGAGGCGATGGTGACGGGAGTCTCGCTGCATGATTCCGACGACGACCCCAATGTTGACGACGACGACGATATCGAGAAGGATGACGATACCAATGGTCTTCTTTTTGACGACGACGAGGACGGCGACAGCGACCTCGATGACGACAATCAGGACGGCAACGAGGATGACGAGGATGACGAGGACGACATCACCTTTGAAAATCTCAGGCGGCAACAAGAGAAACTACATCACCAACTCTGGCACCAGCAAGTCGATCCCAGCAGGAGACGGCGTGGTCATCATGGGTAATAATATTTAGAAAATTTCAAACTTGCCAATGTAAAATATTTTGCAGCCATTCCTTCATCTACGATCCGTTCAGTGCTGACGCAGAGGAGGCGGACGATGAGCTTCTCTTTGACGAGTACCAGTACCTGTCTGTCCAAGGTACAATACGAAAAATAAAAATAAATCGATTTTGTTCTTGTTTTTTGAAACTAACAAGTACACCTTGCAGCTCCGATGAAGACCGAGCCTGCAACGCTGACAACACTCGGCAGGACAAGTGGTAACTCTGCAACAGGTGCCACGACAACGACAGCTGTTGTCAAGACCACTGCGACGGTGACTAGCGCGTCCACGATTTCAAAGCCCGCCGTACCATCGACTACAGTGGTTGCCTCCAAGTCTAGCTCATTACTGCCATCATCGGCAGCGTCCTCAGTCTCGGCAGCGTCCCCAGTCTCGGCAACAGCAGCAGCAGCATCCACCGCTTCTCCTGCAGTCATCTCCCCTTCGTCAATCAGTGCCTCGTCTGCAGCCTCCTCTGCGAGCGCCTCGACAAAGTTGTCCTCCACGCCTCCAAAGGTAACCTTTGGGAAACCTTTTTTTTATTTATTTCTTTATTCATTATTTCTTTTTATAGCAACAGCAATCTGTGGCAGCCCCGGCCCGTCGCAACAGCATAACTTCATTATCAAAACTGAGCAATGAAGACCGGCAGTTCCTGAGCACGGTCGTGACCGACATGGTGGACTTTTCCCCACAGCAACGTGCGATCGAGCCAGCTCTCCAGCCCCCGCTAAACCAACCGTTCTTCCTTGGACCTAATCCCCCTATTCACATCCCCTCGCCATCCCTCGTTCCCATGGCCTCTCCCCTCCTTGGTGCTGCTGGGGGTGTCCAACTCCATCTCGACGTATGTTTAATATTTATTTTTCAATGTTAATATATATATATATATTTTTCTATAGGACGGCTGGCGGTCAAACGACATGGATCTGGACTGGTCATTGTAGACATTGTAGCTTCTTAAAAAAAAAAAAAACGGCCCCCCTGTACATGTACTTTTTTTTTTTTACACGTTGAATGTTGCACGTAACGTACCGACTGGGGTACCTTCTCGTGGGACCATTGGTACTGGGCGCTGTCGTGTTCTCATGGCTGCACCCGTACGAGGTGTTGCCTTTGGCAATGCTTCTGCTTGCGCTGCGAGTGGCACAGGTAACAGACGCAGGAACGACATTGCACGCGGCTATTACTATATTTACGTGCATGCGTGCATGACAGGTGCGGTGGCAAAGGCACATGCTGCAAGGCTGGCGGGCGTTTGTGTCGAGCTCGTATGCGTCGGCTAGCGAAGAACAAGACCGCGATGACGACGAGAAGATGGCCAAGGCCAAGCGGGCGTGGACCATGCCAACCCCACAGGAGCGCACGGTCACGACACGCGACGGCGTCAAACTCACGTACTATGTCATCCCAGGCATGTCGGAGCGTGTCATCGTGCTCGCGCCTGGCCTGTACGTTTTTCCCTTGTTATTCGTCGTTGACATTGTGGTCTGCGCAGGGGATGTGCGTCCACATTCCGGCTGTGGGGCGCACCCGTGCTTCATCGCTTCGCAGACAAGGTCAACTACATCTACTGGGTACGCGTCCACTGCTGTCTTTCGTAACACATCTCCTGCAGGATTACAGGGGGCTTTTTGAGAGCCACGGCCCCAAGCGCATCCATCGCATGTCCATTCGCGAGCATGGTATCAAAAAACGTTTTGTTTTTCTTTCACCTAAACTCAAACATATAGCGGAAGACTTGCACGAGATCATAAACGCCGAAAATATCAAGCAAATCGAGTTGCTCTTGGGTCACTCGTAATCCTCCCCCCCTTTTTTTTTTGCCAGTCCTTTTTCATATCGTTTATTTTTAGGATGGGGGTCCAAGTTTCGCTCGAGTTTGCCTCCCTGTACCCAGAGCGCGTGCAAAAGATGGTGCTTTGCAACGGGGGCCACGGCAACCTTTTGCACTCTGGTTTGCAGCCGCTATTTCGCATCCCCATGGTTGGCCGCCTCATCTACCATTTTATCCGCATTGTCAAGGACTATGTGATGAATTTGTCGGACGATCAGCTCAAGACCTTTGTCGAGTCCCCCCTGATCATGCTGATGCGCCAACTCCTTCGACGAGGCGTGCAAGTCTACAGCGTCCTCTTTGGCTCCCAGCTTTTGCGCGATGTCCTTGGCCCGACTTACATGGAGGTATTTTTTGTCAAACCTCAACGTAGTTACCTTACACTCGCATTCAGGATTTTTACGAAGAATACATCATCGAGTATGGAATGCTAGCTACCTCATCAGAGTCTGCTAAATTTATTAATATGAAAAAAAAAATTTTTTTTCTTTGCAGAGGCGCTTCAACACGCCATGTTGTAAACTATGTGCGACTCATTATGGAGTTGGACGCACACAGTGTGTACCATCTCTTGCCCGAGATCCAGCACCCTATACTGCTCATCAGCGGTCTCTTTGATCCAGTTACGCCTGCCTACCACTGTAAGTTGCTCAAGACAAACAGAAATACATTTTGTATTCATGTCTTTCTGCAGTCTTTGAGATGGCTGAACTCCTTCCAAACTGCCACCACGTCGTCAGCACGTACTCTGCGCATGTGACCCTGCTCGAGGAACCCGCTGTTGCCATGCGAGAGATTGAAAAGTTTTTCCACGAGAGCGTCCCCAACCTAAAGTACAAGCGTCGCTCGTCCATTGTTTTCGAAAATTAGCTCAAAAAGTAGCGCGAGGTGTTAGGATAATAATAAAAAGAATCAGGTCTCAGAAAATCAGGTCTCTGACTCATTAATCGTTACTACATTTGGCTCTTTGCATCGTCGCGCAGGTTGGACAACTTGTCCGTGTGACTAAGGGTCTTTTTTTTTTTTTATCTTTTCTTTCTTGTGCAAGTTTAAAACACAAAGACAATAAAAAGACTGCCAATCAATCCAAAGCGTCGTCGATGTCCAGGTCGGCGTCCAGGTCGGCACCAATGTCACCACCGTCCTCGTCGTCGTCGTCACTGCCGCCAAACTGCTGCATCAGGGACAATACCAGCTGAGCAGCTGCCGCTCTTCGCTGGTCGTCCGGCAGGCCTTGCAATCTCGCTACAGAATGGAGAACTTTACACAAAAATCGTCCTTTTTTTTTATTACTTACTTCGCATCGATTGGGCCATGGCGATCGCATTATCAAACGCGTCCTCGTCGTCATCGAGCGAGCCCAAGTTGTTCATACTGGCTAGGAGATCGTTGAACGAGGCGTCTTGCACTCCGGATGTCGGCAGTGGTTCCTCTAGCTGCCGCTGTTGCGGAGAGGGCGGCAACAGGGGCATCGTGCCACTTTGCGGTTGACGCAACTGCTCCTGCTTGGACTTCATAGTCATGTTGGGCCACATGTGGCTCCAGAGGGAGTCGAGCACGCGGTGCACGGCCGTGTGCTGTCTCCCAAAGTCGGCCTCCGAGTCGTCAATCTCGTCCGCGTCGATAAACTCGACCCCGCTCTCGATACAAAACGCCTCGAGTTTGCTCTGGAGGCCGGCATCAAAAATAGTTGCAGCATTGGGGTCCAGCTGTGGCTCGCTCCCGTCCGACACGACCACACACACGTTCACGTTGGACACGCCGTGCTTTGCAATGGCGGTCTCCAACAGCGCGAGGCTCTGCGATGTCGCCTTCCGACCGAGAAACACGAATGCCTCCGCGCTTGCCAAATCCTCCTCCTCCAGCAGCATCCACGCTTCATGGTCCAGCACGCGCAGCTGCACGTCGGTAGAGTAGTACTTGTTGTCAATCCTGAACGGGATGACAAAGCGTGCACTGCCCTCGCTGCTGTACCCGTTGGCGTTCCACTGCTCGGTATGCTTGAGGATATCTATCAAGCTGCACTGAGTACGCGCACACGAGAATCGGATCGCCTACCCTGCACAAGCTGGGGAGGGCCGCCGTCCTTCTCGACCAGCAGCAAATCGCACACGGCGACAAAGATGGTAGACATATTTTTACACTGTGCATTGCCCATCCTGTTTTTGGCGCGCACGATGAAGCAGACGTCGCTCTCTGCGTTCTTCAAGCCCAAGGCCGCTGCGTCGGTGGCCCCCGCTGCGGTGGCGTCTGCTTCCGCGACACCGTTGCCTGCCAAAAAGACGGCAGACACGCCACCGTCCACCCCGGGGCCGCCCTCTAAACGCTTGCGCCGCATCCTGAGCGACGACGACGACGACGACGACGCCGACGGCAGCGGCAGCAGCACCAGCACCAGCACCAGCACCAGCATCAAGCGACTGAGTGGACTCACACCGCCGCCGAGCAGCTCGCCTGTACGCGACGTCCCAGCTGTGCATGCGCCCGCACAAGCAAAGAAGAGGAGCCGAGCGGCGGCCAAAGTGGCAAAACAGGACAGCGATGGCGACGGCGACGGCGACGACGGCGACGGCGACGAGGACAAAGCATCCGAGGGCAAGAAGCGCATCAAGAGCTTGGCCAGGCCTGCCGAAGACGAGGAGGACGGCGAGAAGGACAGCGACGCAGGCAAGCAAGTCGCCTCGAGGCAAAAATTGCTGGACAATGCGCCGATCCTCGGCTCGAGCAGCTCGGCAGAGTCGCAAGGCAAGCTTCTGGACATTGTCAAGCGCCTGGGTGCCAAGGAAAAGTACACGCCGCTGGAGAAGCAGGTGATCGACATCAAGGGGGCCAACCCAGACACGATCCTCCTGGTTGAGGTTGGCTACCGCTACCGCTTTTTTGCCGAGGACGCCGAGACGGCAGCCAAGGTCCTCAACGTTGTCGCGTTCCCCGACAAGCATTTCCTGACAGCGAGCATCCCCACGCACCGTCTGAGAATCCACGTCGGTCGGTAAGAAGAAGAAACGGGAGAACGAAGGACCCCCCACTAAAATGTGTGTTTTACAAGTCTGGTTTCAGCGGGATTCAAGGTTGGCGTTGTGAGCCAGACCGAAACTGCAGCACTAAAAAAGGTCAGTACGACCAAATCGACCCTGTTTACGCGCCAGCTTACGGGCCTGTACACAAAGGCGACGATGATTGATGGTATTTTGACGAAGCACAGAGCGACAGAACGGCCCCTGAAAAAAAAAAAAAAACTGCTTTATAGAAACCTACGGGGCAGCCGATGAGGAAGCAAACTTCCAGAGCTCCAGCACTCCGAGCTACTTGATGGCGATCGTAGAGTCACCTGCACTGGCGGACGCATCCAAGCAGACGACCAAGGCCGAGATTGCCATTGTGGCTGTGCAAGCATCCACGGGCGATGTCGTCTTTGATGCGTTCAGCGACAATGCCTTTCGCTCCGAGCTCGAGACTCGCATTCTCCATCTCCAGGTATAAAAAGCAACCAACCAAACAAAAAAAAATTTTTTTTTCTGAAAAAAGATCTTTGAAAAGCCGAGCGAGCTCTTGCTGCCACGGACAATGTCCAAACAGACGGAAAAGCTCCTGTCGTCGCTGACGGCCAAGAGCGTTGCGTTTACAGGCGACGGTATGCGCATCGAACGTCTTGAGCACGGGCATCTGCAACCTGCCGAAGCTGCAACCGTCGTCGCAGACTTTGTTGCTGCCTCCTCTACCAAGAGCGAAACGTTTTCTGCTGACGCCCTTCCTCCGTTGGTGCAAGTTGGTCTGGCGGCGCTGATGACTCACTTGCGCGCTTTTGGACTCGAGCGCGTGCTGGGGCTCATCAAAGTACTGCACAGACTCTCTGAATATTCACTTATTTCTCTGTGAAAAGTATTTTGCGCCGTTCACGACGCGACGGACGCTCACGATCAATGCTGACACTCTGCACAATCTTGAGCTGATACGCAACGAGACGGACGGTCAAGTGTACGGCTCGTTGCTGTGGCTCATGGATCACACGAGCACCCCTTTCGGCAAGCGGATGCTCCAAAAATGGGTCTCCAGGCCGCTCCTCGTCCGTGAGGCTATCGAGGAACGCCTGGCTGCAGTGTCTGAGCTCGTCGAGCATCGCGCTCAGCTGCCACCGGCTCTCCAGACCCTCGAGGACCAGCTGGCTTCCCTGCCAGATTTAGAGCGTGCTCTGGCACGATTGCAGTACCTAAAGGTATTTTTTTTTTACTTTCTGAATAATTTCGAAAAATCAAAGAATGTTTTTTCCCTCTTCAGGTGTCGCCCAAGGAGCTGGTTGCGCTCTTGCGCTCGTTTGATCAAGTCACTGGGTTGACAGCGGGACAGACCACCACATCACCGATATTCAAAGCAACGATGCTCGAGTCGATTTGGAAGGCTCTGCAAGCGACCGACACGCCGATCCGCTCGCTTCTGGCCGAGCTGAACACGGCTGCGTGCGAGGAGAACCGCGTGCCCGACATCTTTGTGGACCAGCAGAGGAGATGCCCTCTAGTACACCATCGCAAATTGCAGATAGACGAGTGCAACAAAGAGTTGCAACAGCATCTCGTGGAGGTTCGGGGGATCCTGCGGAAACCTTTGCTCGAGTACAAGTCGGTCTCAGACACGCACTATCTGATCGAGGTGGATCACCGAGATGAAAAGCTCGTTCCAGCCAATTGGGTGCGCATCAACAGTACCAAGCAGTTTGGCCGCTATCACACACCCTTTGTTCGCGACAAACTCGACGAACTTGCGCGGCACCAGGAGAACCTCAAGGCCGAAGCAGGAGCCGCCTTCCGCGGGTTCCTCGAGTATATTGATTTTATTAACCCTGAATATTAAATTTTCATTTCGCGCAGGACGGTCGTCGAACACTACGAGGCCTTGCGTGATATTGTTGTTGCGCTGGCTCAGCTGGACTGCCTTCGGTCACTGGCGATCGTCGCCGGCTTGCCAAATTACTGCAAGCCCGAACTGAGTGACGAGAGCAGTCTGGAGATCATCGATGGACGGCATCCGATGGTTGAAGCTACACTCAAGACGTCCTTTGTGCCCAACAACATCACATTCAAGGTGCCCATATAAAAAAAATATAAAAAATTTTTTTTTCTTTTTGTTTTAAAACCCGGGTGGGGGGCGGCTATAACAGGAGAATAGCGTGCGCCAAATGATCATCACAGGCCCCAACATGGGCGGCAAGTCGTCGTACATCCGCCAGGTCGCGTTGATCTCCATCATGGCTCAGGTTTTCTTTTCTTTTTCTTTTTTTTTTTTTTCACTTGCGGTTTGGGGTTTCTGACGGGTGTACACAGATTGGGTCGTATGTGCCGGCCACATCGGCTCGAGTCGGCATCCTCGATGGGATCTACACTCGTATGGGTGCGTCTGACAACATTGCACGAGGACGCAGCACTTTTATGAGCGAACTGCAAGAGACATCAGACATCATGAAGTCTGCCACTCGTCGTTCCCTCGTCATTCTTGACGAGCTCGGCCGAGGCACGAGCACGCACGACGGTGTCGCCATCGCCTACGCCACCCTGCACCATTTCATTACCGAGGTGCGTTTCGCAATAAATAAATAAATAATTGTTCTGAATGATTTTCCATCTTAGAAACAAAGCCTTACTCTCTTTGTGACACACTATCCGTCGCTTGCCCAGCTGCAGTCACAGTTCCCCGACTCTGTTCGCAACTTTCACATGTCCTTTGTGACCAACGATGAAGGAGGCGATGACTCTGCCGAAAACGTGACCTTTTTGTACAAGCTTGTCGAGCGCGCGGCCCAGCGCAGCTACGGTCTCAATGTTGCTCGTCTGGCTCATCTCCCCGCCAATGTATCGAGAACCAACGCGCAAACAGTACCTCACTGACGATGAATACAGATCTTGCACGACGCCAGGGCGAAATCCATCGAGTTGGAACAGACAGTCTCCCAGAAGACCCTGAGGGCAGCTGCACGTTCTCTATTTTACGCAACAGATGCGGCAGCTGTCAAGACCCAAATTTCTTCATTGTTGCTTTAAACTATCGTTGTTCAGTTGCCTTGATCCAGAAATGAAGAAGAAAAGAGTACAGTACAAATCACTAGACCGCGTTCTGGTATCGAACGGGCTGTGGCAACATAGAATTACGACGTGCTGATGCTCGAAGATCGGTCTTCTTGATGCCGAGAGAGTCCACCAGCCGTGCGCTGGTCACGTTGCTCTTGATCGAGACGTCGCCAAGGGGCGTACGCGCCGATGTCGGCACAAAGGCGGCTGTCGAGGTCACTGCGATCGACTGGCGCCGCTCAGACGGAATCGGAACAGGAAGCAACGATCGACGACGAGTCATCATCCTCGACGGGGCTTGATCTAAATTTGTTTATTGGTTTCAATATTCTTTTTTTTACCAACGTTCCGACGGTACCTTCGCCAGCCAGCGGTCGCATCTCTGAGCGCGTTTTGAGGGGCGAGTTGCGAATGGGCGCACCAAGTTGGCCGCTTCTCGTTGACGCCTTGCCGGCTGCAGATGGGCTGGACCGCACACTACGGTGAGCAGCGGCATGCAGCACAGCCTTTGTTGGCGAGGCCTTCACCGGTGACTGCATCGGCGTGGCACTCGATGTTGTTGATGACTTGAGCGAGGTAACCTGGGAGTGATGCAAGACAGCGCCAGGGGATGACGATGACGACGACGACGACGACGACGACGAAGACACGGCCGGTTGATGCAGGCGGAGGAGCGATGGGTCGATATTGCACAGGTTGAGCACTTCGCGCGTTTGCTGATGAAGGATGGAGCAGATCTGGCTGTACTTGCTGGTGATCTCCTGCTGCATTTGCAGCTGGTGCTCCAGCGACTGATTTCGCACGCTATGTATGCCGTGGAGCAGTTGGTACTTGATGAACTCGATCGCGTGCGGAGTTGTCCCCAGGGAGCCTGTAGAATAAAAACAAATATGAACATTCGTTATCAAATAAGGAAATGCGTACCAAGACCACCGAGCCACTGCTCCATAAGTTGAAGATGTTGTGACACTTGTTGCTCTGCCCCGCGCACTGCGGGTGCGTCCAAAACACCACCAGCTTGGGCAAAGGCTGAGACCCGACGTGTCTCCAAGTCCTTGTACGTCGCGATCATTGCATGAACGGTCGCTTGCAAGGTTACGATGTGTTGACCGTCAGAGCCACTACCAGACACAAAAAAAAAAAAAAAAAAATCAGACGGTGAGACAGTACACGCACACAGCTACCTCGAGCCCAGAGCCAGCTGTTGCTTGAGTTCGGAGACCTGTTGCTGCAGCTCACTGATGATCGTCTTGTACCCGTTCACGTGGAAATCAACCGAGACGACGTTCTTGTCCAAAGACATCTTGATCTCTTTGGCGCTATTAATTTTGTGTGTATGTATGTTTGTTCATTTCAGGTCTTGCACAAAATGAAAACATACCGGTTGGCGTATTTGAGGGTGTTGTGGGTGTCCTCAAAGTGCATCGCGGAAGGGGACACGTTGGCGATCATGACTGTGCGGCAGTTGCCACCGAGCGAGTCCTTGAGGAGTCGTGTGAGCTTGGAGTCGCGATAGGGAACATGTCCGCCCTTCCTAGTCGGATCACCGAGCGCGTTGATGCAATTGCCCAAGGCGAGCAGAGACTTGTTGATGTTGGCACCTGAAAGTAAAAAAAAAATAACTAGATATTAAAAAAAATTTTTTTTTCTTCAGGTACTGCACCTTCAACGAGACGGTCGCCCATATTTTTCGTAGCTGAAGCACGCTCCGAACCTGCCAGATCAATCATGGACAGTTTGGACGTTCGAATGGTAGCCGAGAGGCCAGCAGCACGATCTCTTTGGCGAATACGGATTTGGAAGACTGCGTGAGAGCGCGACGATGTTGCGTTCATGTTGGTTGCGGAGACTGTTCGGTTGCTAACAAATAAATAAATAAATAAAGATGAGCCTTCCGTTTTTTATTTTTCTTGTCCTGTCGTATGTCGTACCTGTTGCCTTGGGCCAGTAAGTCGAGGACCTCGGCAGCGTTTTTTGGCTCGTGCTCAGAGAGACCAGGAACAGCTACAGTGCCATCTGCGTCTTCTCGGACATCGAGGACTTTGGCGGGAGAGCCTGATGGCACGAGGAGGTCCCTGAGCGTCTCGTTGTAGATCTCGGCCATACTCACGACCACCTTTCAACGACAGAGGATTTGAGTTGGGGGGGGGGGGGGGGGGAAAACGTAAACAA
>Ga0302227_10000633_pt1 | contig 29245 bp, 26 predicted proteins | sample II_Palsa_N1_1_FD_193525 | JGI IMG/M metagenome (GOLD analysis project Ga0302227, IMG submission 193525) | Peat permafrost microbial communities from Stordalen Mire near Abisko, Sweden - II_Palsa_N1_1 | ecosystem: Environmental > Terrestrial > Soil > Palsa > Peat permafrost | place: Sweden... | reverse complement strand
AATTCCTGCATTGCTAAAGAAACGTAGCTATACCGATGAGGATGTTAAAAACATTATGCATGGTAATTGGCTTCGCTTTTTAAGAAAAGCCTGGGCTTAAATATATATATTAAGAAGGACCTGTGCGATTCCCTCTCATAGGAGGAACAGGGAGGAGTTAAATAGATAGGATACTAAAAATACTATATGAACGCAGAGCAACAACGATTAAAAGATTCAAACTGGAAAAAATGGGGCCCTTATGTAAGCGACCGCCAATGGGGAACCGTTCGCGAAGATTATAGCGCCAACGGCGATGCCTGGAACTTTATCACCCATGATATGGCACGCAGCAAAGCTTACCGTTGGGGCGAAGAAGGTATTGCTGGTATCTGCGATGAGGAACAACTGCTTTGCTTTTCTGTTGCGCTATGGAATAAAAAAGACCCGATATTAAAGGAACGTTATTTTGGTTTGAGTAACCCCGAAGGTAACCATGGCGAGGATGTAAAGGAGCTATATTATTATCTTGATAATACGCCAACGCATTCGTACATGAAAACGTTGTATAAATATCCGCAGCAAACCTACCCTTACCAATGGTTGGTTGACGAAAATAAGCGTCGTTCTCGTCAGGATCCGGAGTTTGAATTGATAGATACCGGCATCCTAAATAACAATGATTATTTTGATGTTTACACTGAGTACGCTAAAAACGCGCAGGAAGATATTCTGATAAAAATAACTGTACACAATCGTGGTATGAATGATTGTGAATTAAATGTGCTGCCAACTATCTGGTTTCGTAATACGTGGGCCTGGGGCTATGATAATTACCTGCCGGAGTTAACTGCAGATTCGCATGGTGTTATCGAGGTTTATCATAATAAATTTGGCCAGTTGTGGTTAAATGGAGAAGGTTCGCCCGAAACCTTATTTTGTGATAACGAAACCAATAACCCTAAACTCTACAATTTTGCTGATGGTAAACCTTATTATAAAGATGGCATCAATAACCATATTGTAAATGGCGAGGCTACGGTTAACCCTAAACAAACCGGAACCAAGGCAGCTATTAACTATGATGTTACCGTTAAAGCAAAGGATAGTGTTACTATTCGCTTGCGCCTATCTGGCAATGCTACAAATGGCTTTGATGATTTTGATGCAATTTTTAATACCCGCATAGCCGAAGCCGACGAATTTTATAAAGAAATTCAGCAAAAAAATACCAATGCCGATAGTATAATGGTGCAGCGCCAGGCATTTGCAGGAATGTTGTGGACAAAGCAGTTTTATTATTTTGATATTAACCATTGGCTAAATGGCGATCCTGCAGAGCCTAAACCTCCTCATGAGCGAATGAATGGCCGCAACAGTAAATGGACGCATCTGAACACAAAGGATATACTATCCATGCCCGATAAATGGGAGTATCCATGGTTTGCATCGTGGGATTTGGCGTTTCATTGTTTGGCCCTGGCTAATATTGACATGGAGTTCGCTAAGAGCCAACTGATACTTTTGGTAAGGGTTTGGTACCAGCATCCTAATGGTGAGATACCTGCCTATGAATGGGATTTTGGTGATGCTAACCCACCTATACATGCGCGTGCAACCTGGGAAATATATCAAAAAGATAAAGCCGCCAATAATGGCAAAGGGGATACCATATTTTTAGAACGGGTGTTTCACAAATTAATGCTTGATTTTACCTGGTGGGTAAACCGGAAGGATGCTGCAGGCAATAATATTTTTGAAGGTGGTTTTTTAGGGTTGGATAACATTGGGGTATTCGACAGAAATGCACGCCTGCCCATGGGTGAGCATTTAGAGCAGGCTGATGGCACAAGTTGGATGGCGATGTACTCTTTAAACCTGTTACGGATAGCTGCAGAACTGGCAAGTTATAATAAAGCTTATGGTGATATAGCCTCTAAATTTTTTGAACATTTTATTTATATAGCCGCAGCCATGGCTAATTTAGGCGAAAATAATGCAGGTTTATGGGATGACCAGGATGGCTTTTTTTATGATCAACTGCGTTTGCCTGATAATACTACAGAGCGGATGCGTGTACGAAGCATTGTTGGCTTAATACCATTATTTGCTGCCGAAGTGCTTGATGATAATGATATTGTAAACAATCCGATTTTTAGCAACCGGATGAAATGGTTTGCAGATAACCGCCCTGATCTGGCTGCTTTAGTTTCGCGATGGAATGAAAGCCGGAACAATGGGAAACATATGATTAGCCTGTTGCGTGGTTATCGAATGAAATCATTGTTAAAGTATATGTTGGATGAGAATGAATTTTTAAGTGAATACGGTATCAGGTCGGTATCAAAGTATCATTTAAATAATCCATATAGTGTAACGGTTAATGGTATGGTATTCACTGTAAAATATACGCCTGCCGAAAGTGACAGCGGCTTGTTTGGCGGAAACAGTAACTGGCGCGGCCCGATTTGGATACCGATAAATTATCTGTTGATTGAAAGTTTGCAGCGTTTTTATGAATATTACGGTGATGACTTCAAGATAGAATGCCCAACCGGATCCGGCGTATTTATGACCTTGAATGAAGTGGCTAATGAACTATATCGTCGCGTATCAAGCATTTTTCTGCGAGACAGCACAGGCAAACGGGCTGTATTTGGTGGCTATGATAAAATACAATCCGATCCGGAGTTTAAGGATCATGTTTTATTTTACGAATACTTTGATGGCGATAATGGTCGCGGAGTAGGTGCATCACACCAAACCGGCTGGACGGGATTGATTGTGAATTGCCTTTATAAGTAAGGTTTAGTAGAGCCAAGAATTAGGAGTCAGGAATCAAGACCAAAATCTTAATTCTTGACTCCTGATTTTATTTTTTCGCGGCTCTTAAATTCTTAACCATAAGTGCCGATACCGCGCTTGCCTTGTTGGTAAAGCTATTACGAATATAAGTTAACACATCAGCAATTTGCTGATCTTTTAAAAAATCGTGTGAAGGCATGGTGTTAGAGTAGGAGTTACCGTTTATTTCAACATCTTCATTAAAGCCATTTAAAACTATTTGTATCAATTTAGTTTTATCGCCTAAAACATAGTTGGTTTGTATTAACGGTGGGTTCATATTTGGTACGCCATGCCCATCAACCTGGTGACAGGTGGCACAATTTTGTGTATAAACCACTTGTCCGTTAGCTATTGATAATGCCAGCCTGGCACGGGCCGATTTAGAAGTATGCCTTACCTGTGCTTTTAAGCAATTGCAGGATATCAGAATAACAAATAATACAATTGCCGATTTTATAAACTTCATACTATTGTTTATAGGTGATTTTAAAGATAGTGCCTTTATTATCATCGGTTACATATAATGATCCATCAGGGCCTTGTGCTAATCCGCACGGGCGGTGTACAGCATTGCCGCTTTCTTTTTGAGCTTGCGTACCCGCGAAGCCATCAGCAAACACTTCCCACTTGCCATCGGGTTTACCATCTTTAAACGGTTGAAAAACTACAAAATAGCCTGCTTGCGGCTCCGGTGCACGGTTCCATGAACCATGAAATGCGATGAAAGCACCATTTTTATATCTTTCAGGAAATTGGTTTCCGGTATAAAATAGTAATCCGTTTGGTGCTAGGTGACCCGGGAATGCAACTGCAGGATCAATGGTGCCTTCACCAGCAGTCTTTTTGCCATCGCCACCATATTCCGGTGCCAATATTTTCTCGTGTTTTTCCTGGTCATAATAAATATAAGGCCAGCCAGCGTTATCACCTTGTTTTAAGGCGTATAAGCATTCAGCCGGTTCAATGGCCGATTGCTGCGTGGTATACATATCGGGGTAAAGATCATGTAATTGATCGCGGCCATGTTGCATTACAAAAAGTTGATTGTCTTGTTGATTCCAATCCAAACCTACCACATTACGTAATCCTTTGGCGTAATGGATGCCATCGCCATAATGTTGGTTCAATTTATCGGCTTTAAACTCCCATATCCCGCCTGCGGAATCCAAAATAGGGCAACCCGGTCTTCCTTGTGATCCTTTTTGACGGTCTTTTACCTGACATGAGTTGGAGTAGGCACCAACGTTAACATAAATGTTGCCGTTGTTATCCAGCACAATTGACTTTGACTCATGTTCATGGCGGTTTAATAAGCCGGTAACAATGTGTTCAGGTTCTGAAGGGTTAATAACTTCGCCCTTATCATTCAATTTATAACGGTAAACATCTTCGTTTGATGAAGCATACAGGTAACCATCTTTAATATACATGCCTGTACCTGCATAATCACCAAAGCCGTTTACTACGGTTGCCTGGCCATCTGCCTGGTGAAGATATAATATGCCTTTACCGTTTTTTGCTTTATTGAGTTTTACATAAATATTCCCTTCACTGGTAATAGCAATGTGCCTGGCGCTACCTAAGTTATCAGCCACTATGCTCGATTCAAAACCTGATGGTACCGTTAAACCTGCACTTTCGGGGGTTACACTTTTTGATGCTAATGATATTACCAATGCCGGTATGGCAACTAATGGTAATATAATTGTGAGTAATCTATTCTTCTTCATGCTTGTGAGTTGATGTGGATAAAGTTAAATAAATACAATTTAACAAACCGATATGTTTAACAAGCGACAGGAATTTTACAATTCATAAAAAAAGCCGCTTAACTTAAGCGGCTTTTTTTGTGAATTAAGATTTTATTATTATTTCAAATATAGATCGGCATTATTACGATAACCAGCTGCGGTATTGGTATACCAATCCGTAAATAAGCTTCCTGCCGCGGCTGCCCAATCTGTAAAGTGCGGGTAAGCCAGCGATATATTAACACCTTCTATCGGGTAAGTAAACGTGTCGCTGTAGTTGATAGCCCAAGGCCAGTTATCGCCCGATAAATAGTATTTACCTTGTGATGGAACTGAAGCGTCATCACCGGTGCCAAACAATTTAGGGTCAGCCTTGCTTGTTGGCGCATAGCCTGGCAAGTGAATTTCATAACCACGTCTTCCGTTACTGATGAGGAATGGGTTAAATGCTGAAGGCGTAAACGTAGATATAGCAATCGGCGAATTCAATGTGATAAGTACTGTTGATGTGTTACCAACCACTTTATCTTTTGATAATTCAGTATTAACAAAGTAAGACAGGTCCGGGTTGGTAATTAACTCGTCGGTATTGTCAAAAGGTATGATTACGGCATTTGTTTGTCCAGCTTCTACACCATTGGCCGCCAGTTGGATATAATTATCTTTAAATAACTGGCCCGTTACCGATTTTACAGCGGATGCCGGTATAGGCAACTGAACGCCATAGCCATTTTTAAACGATGCACCAGCCGCGGCGATACTATAATCTGCCTGTATAGTTACAACCTGGTTTTGTGCGTTGCTTACCAGGGTATAACGGTAATTCAACACCAAATCATTCAAATCATAGTCACCTTTGGTTGGCCAGTTATCTTCAAATGCAATATTTGCATAACCGGTTTGCGAAGGATAATAAGTGATATAAGCCCTTGTTGGGTCATTAGGGAAAGCATCCGTAGCATCAGGTACACCGTCGCCATCAGAATCAAGCGGGGTAGCGATAGGGGGCACATTGGTATTTGATATTGCAGAAACCGGGTTTGATGTCGCGTAAAAAACAAGGTCGTTAAAATCATTATCTGATCCACCGGTTTGCCTGTTTAAATCCTCAAAGCCTATTAATGAAAGATTATCTGTTGCATCATATAACACCACAGAGTGTTTTTGTAAGCTGGCAACAGTTTCGGGGTTAAGTGCATCATTAGAGTAGTATTTAGGTGAGTTTACATTTACGCCAGATCCGGACCATGCGTTTCCAAGTAGCATAAAGCCAATTGATGTACCCGCATTAAATGTACCTAAATGAACTTTATTGCCCGGTACTAAACCACCACCAGAGCCTAAGCCCGATGCATTTGGAAATATCAATGTAGCATTTTGTACATCAGCAGTGGTTTGCGGTGGTGTATTTGTAGGATAAGTATAGTAGGCCAGGGTGTTTAAATTTCCTGCGCCTTCGGCCACAAATGTTATCCATACATCTGCAGTTGCTGTAATATTAAGTGTTGAGGTATTAGTGCTCGCTAAATAGTTAGGATGAGTAACACCCAGGTTTTGTCCTTCTGGAAGAGAAGCGTTAACGTATGATAACAATGCGGCACTTATCACGTCATTGGTCGACAATAAATATTTGGGTACACCCCAACCCAGTGGTATTGCAGGGGTATTTACAACCGCATTTGCTGTTGAGGTATATGGTGAAGGATAGCTATAAGTAGTACCATCACTGGTTACACTAAACAAAGTTTCGCCGCTTGTTGAGCCCGTAGAATTAAGTGTAGGCGCAGGCGCGATATCACCGCTGTACACATTTGGTCCGCCTATTATTCCGGTAATACCGCCAGAAATAATGTCCGCTGTCGCATTGCGTAAAATACCCACATAAGCAGGGTCAATTACAAGGCTGTTTAAATAAGTAGGAACGCTAATCTTTGCTGTAATATTACCGTTTTTATCGGTTACACCGGTGAAAATTGCAGTACCCGGCGTAGTGCTTGATGGCCTGTAAACGTTTACAACCACACCGGCAAGCGCTTCGCCCTTAGGTGATTGTAAATACAGGTTTAAACTAACATTGCGGGCTGTTCCGTAGTTAAAGCCATCGGGTGCTATCTTGTTTGCACTACTGGCTTTTGCAGCTGCTGATTCGGAACTGTTCTTTTTACAAGATACTAATCCGGCTAAGCTGATAAATAATACACAAGTAAATAATTTTCTCATATTATATGTTTATTGACCAAATAAGTTCAGGGGTATTTGATCGATTTTACGTATAATCTCAAGAAAAAGTTTTTATATGTTGATAGATAAGTAACAAGAATGTTACTTCTAATAGGAGTGTCAGATTGATTTATAGTCCTTATTATCTTAAGATAATAAGGACTGCTTTCATTTATTAATATTTACTAGCGTTATTTAATAACTCAATATCGCTTGATTTTAAGTTTAGCTTAGTAGCTGCTATTATGGCATCCAATTGTTTTGTGCTTGTGGCACTTGCTATAGGGGCCGTAATTCCGGGGCGTGCTATAACCCAGGCTAAAGCAACACTTGCCGATGTACTATTATAGGCTGCAGCAACCTCATCTAATGCTTTTAAGATCCTAAATCCTCTTTCATTGAGGTATTTTTTAACTCCCTGGCCACGCTGGCTTTTTGAGAGGTCACTTTCTGAACGATATTTGCCGGTTAAAAAACCGCTGGCTAACGAATAATAAGTAATTACACCTATTCCGTTTTCAATACATACAGGCTCCAGTTCTTTTTCATAACCTTCACGGTCATATAAATTATATTCTGGTTGAAGTGTTTGATAAGCCGCTAGGTTGTTCTTTTTACTCACCTCTAAAGCTTCTTTAAGACGGGTTGCTTCGTAATTTGATGCACCAATCGCTCTGATCTTACCTTGTTTAATTAGATCGGTGTAAGTCGATAGCGTTTCTTCTAAAGGTGTGTTTTTATCATCCTTGTGCGATTGATACAAGTCGATATGATCTGTTTTTAAACGTTTTAACGAATCCTCAACAGCTTTAGTGATATAGGCTTTAGATAATCCTTGTTTATCAGGCGCCATTTCCATTCCAACCTTGGTGGCGATTATTACTTTATCGCGTTTGCCGCTTTTTTGCAACCAATTGCCAATTATGGTTTCCGACTCGCCACCTTTATTACCCGGTGCCCATTTAGAGTATACATCTGCCGTATCAATAAAGTCTAATCCACTATCAACATATTTATCCAATATTTCAAACGATTGTTGTTCGTCTATTGTCCAGCCAAAAACATTGCCGCCAAATGTAATCGGATTAACTTTTATGCCCGATTTTCCCAGTTCTCTTTTTTCCATGGTTAATTTGTGTTATGATATAATTACAACAGTATTTAAATTTTAGTGTTTGTAAAACGAATGTAAATAACCCGTTATAAGATTATCTTTACAACATGGAACCTGTTCGTCCCGATTCGAAAATTCTGATTGAAATTATCCAAACTAAAATGCCATATGGTAAATACAAGGGCACGCCAATATGCGACCTGCCTTCTTATTATTTAGAGTGGATGAGCAGTAAAGGTTTCCCGCCAGGCAAAATGGGCATGCTTTTATCCAGCGTTTACGAAATAAAAACCAATGGGCTGCAAAGCATTATCACCATGGTAAAAAACGCGCTTAAAGAAGGTAAAATACGTTAGCATATTTTTTGTAAGGAATAGCTGTTTGCTCCGACTAAGGTGGTATTATCTATCAATTCATTATACGTTTCAATGACAAACTTCTTGCCGTTGCAAAACGTATCTTTATATAGGAATTGATAAACTAAACATCGATTTACTTAAAAACAGAAAAAATGAAAAAAGCCTTTTTATATACTTTAGGTATATTATTATTTGCAGGTTGCGCTAACGGACAATCAAGCAGTTTTGCCAAATTACCACAGCCAAAATCGGGAGAACAGGTTGCTGATTTTGCCGGGGGATGTTTTTGGGCATCAACAGAAGCAATGTCTGAACTTAGGGGCGTTGATAAAGTAATTGCCGGTTATGCAGGCGGAACAACCGCTCACCCAACTTACGAAGAAGTTTGTAGCGATAACACCGGCCATGCCGAAACTGTGCAGGTGTATTACGATCCCAAAGTGATTAGCTATGCTAAATTGGTTGAAGCCTTTTTTTATGCCCACAACCCAACCGAGCTTAACTATCAAGGCCCGGATCAGGGTACAAGCTATCGTTCTATCGCTTTTTACCGTACGCCTGAAGAGAAAGAAATTATATTAAATGAGATCAAAACAATTAATGTCTCAAGGCATTATGATGCGCCAATAGTAACGCAGGTAGTTCCGTTTAAGGTTTTTTATCCTGCTGAAGAATATCACCAGGATTATTACAAACTCCATCCGGACCAATCTTACATAGAAGCAGTTTCCAAACCAAAAGTAGAGAAAATGCGGGCTATGGAGAAAAACCAATTAAAACCAGAGTTTCAGAAAATGTAAAAGCATAAAAAAGCCCCCGATAATATCGGGGGCTTTTGTTTTTATAGCGAATTATTCTCCGCGTTTTAAACCGTATTTCTCAATCTTACTATATAAGTGACTGCGTTGAATATCAATATCATCGGCAGTTTTTGATACGTTCCAGTTGTTTTTTTCCAGTTTGAATTTAATGTATTCACGTTCCGCATAATCCTTATATTCCTGAAAGTTTTTAAACTGGTTAAAATCAGTTTGTGCCGCTGCTGATATGCCGCCAGCCTCATGTACTGGTGCCGATGGATTAGCAAATGCACGTACATCATTATCCGTAATGATTTTATCACTCAAGATGATCAAACGCTCAACCATATTCCTTAACTCACGGATATTACCTGTCCACGGTAAAGCTTTTAAGGCATCCATTGCAGCTTCAGATATTTTCTTTGGCGGCATGCCATAGTCATTGCAGATCTCCTCAATAAAGTTTTGAGTTAACAAAGGAATGTCATCCTTACGCTCATTTAAAGGCGGAACATGGATCAATATAACACTTAAGCGGTGGTAAAGGTCCATCCGGAAATTACCGGCTTCAATCTCTTTTAGCAGATCTTTATTCGTTGCAGCAACTACACGTACATCAACATCAATCTCTTTTTCGCCACCCACACGGGTGATTTTGCTTTCCTGTAAGGCACGTAATACTTTAGCTTGAGCAGATTGGCTCATATCGCCGATCTCATCCAAAAACAAAGTACCACCGCTGGCAGATTCAAATTTACCTATACGCTGTTTAACAGCTGAAGTAAATGAGCCTTTTTCATGGCCAAACAATTCACTTTCGATCAGTTCTGATGGTATAGCCGCGCAATTAACTTCAATTAATGGCGCATTAGAGCGATGTGATTTTTCGTGCAACCAGCGTGCAACCAACTCTTTACCGCTACCGTTGGCTCCGGTAACCAACACACGCGCATCAGTAGGGCCAACACGGTCGATGGTTTCTTTAATTTTGCTAATTCCCTGCGACTCACCTAAAATGGGGCGTACTTTGGATACCTTACGTTTTAAAACCTTAGTTTCAACAACTAAGCTTCCACGGTCAAGGGCATTTCGTACGGTAATTAAAAGGCGGTTTAAATCAGGTGGTTTCGATATAAAATCGAATGCGCCTTTACGGCTGGCCTCAACAGCAGTTTCAACCGTGCCATGGCCCGATATCATAATAAACGGCAGGTCGGGTTTTATTGTTAAACCTTCGGTAAGCACTTCCAGGCCGTCCATCCGGTTCATTTTTATATCACACAGCACCAGGTCATAATCGTTTTTAGCAATCATTTCCAGGCCGTCAATACCATTATCTACATCTTCAACCTGGTAATCTTCATATTCCAGTATCTCACGCAGTGTGCTACGTATAGCACGTTCATCGTCAATAATTAAAATTTTAGCCATAGGTTATTTATTGGTTTTCCAAAAGAAAACGGGTAAATGTTGAGCGCACTAATATAAAAGGATTTGTATAGAATATTAAACACTTTTCTATATACAAAAAATAGCCCCCTTCTGTTTTGCAGAAAGAGGCATTTTTTTCAGCAGCAAACCTGTAAGCCGGGTTCTGTGCCGCCCTAAAGCGGTTTCTATCATTAATCTAATCCTGTTATTGCTAACAGGCTTGAGCAACCTACCCATCCCGGCGACCCGTAAAACGGATCAAAAGCGAGTAACTTCCTATCCGGGACCTATTTGGTTTTTCAACTCCTGAGGTTTACCGCGATTCCGGTCGCCCGGAAAAGCCGTGAGCTCTTACCTCACGTTTTCACCCTTACCACCAACAAGTTGATGGCGGTATATTCTCTGTGGCACTTGCTGTCGCCGGCTGCCGGCGCCTTCCCGTTAGGAAGCAGGATACTCTATGTTGCCCGGACTTTCCTCTTCGAACCAGTCGAAGCGATAGAACGTTTTGCAACTGCAAATATAGGGAAATTAGTGAGGACCCGGGATTAAACGGATTTTACGTTTGACAGGATGTTACTGATTGCATTTAGATAAAGCAGTTTGTACTTGATCTTCAGTATAAACCCCCTGTTTATTACTAAAAGAATTGATTGTGTAAGTGATAACCTCCGCCATTTCAATTGGTGTTAATTCAATAGCAGGCATATTGCTCTCAAACTCCTTACCCGAAACTGTAATTTTTCCATTAAGCCCATTTTTCAATTGACAAACAAGCTTTGAATTATAAGCTTTAAGATAAGTGGTATCGGTAAGTGGCGGTATTAGCGCATTTAATCCCTGGCCTTTATCGCCATGGCAGCTTTGGCAGTGCTGTTGGTAAACCAGCGCACCGGCAGTATAGTACCGGGTGTATTCAATCGAGGCATCACTCTGGCATGAATAGATCATTGCGGATAACAGCAAACAAATTACGCTTATGATCTTTATTTTCATTCCAATTATTTGCTTACAGATTCAGCTTTTAGCGTTTTTATATCGGCGATCAATTGATCAACTTGTGCAGGATTTGTGCCATCATACGAACCGCGGATGCGTTGTTGTTTATCTATCAGTACAAAATATCCCTGGTGTACATAACCACCTGCAACCGTGCTATCAGGGCTTACCGCAACCAGATAACTTTTGGCAGCTAATCCGTATATCACATCTTTATCGCCATTTAAAAACCACCAGCTATTGCCACTAATACCTAGCTTGTCGGCGTACTTTTTAAGCACAGGCACGGTATCATGTTTTGGGTCGATGGTATAAGATATCAGTTTTACATCAGATGTACCTTTAAAAGCGTTGTAAACTGTGAGCATATTGCGCTGCATACCCGGGCAAATAGAAGGGCAGGAGGTAAAAAAGAAATCGGCAACATAGATTTTATCTTGCAAATCCTTACTTCCAACGCTATCACCATACTGATTGATGAATTTAAAAGCAGGTACGGTTTGATAAACGGTATCCGTTACAGTTTGGCCGTTAACTGTTTTTGTTTCGGCCGCACGGTTGCCATAGATAGGCAATACTTTGTTTGTATTAGATTTGCATGCCGCAAAAGCAGAAACTAATAATATACCGGCAATCAGTTTTCTCATTTCGCTTTTGCTTTAGTGATATAGTTGTTTGATGCGGCAATAGCTACCACAATCGTGGTATCCAGTTTTAAAACCTCAGCTTTTTGAGCATTGAGGTAGGTCATGATCTGCTCGTGTGTTTTTCCGGTAAGATCAGGATTAAATTTATCCATCCACATCATCATAGAATTATCAGCATCACCCAATAATTTCGTGTATGTTGCTACAGAATCTTTAACCGAAGTTGAAGTATCTTTTGCTGCTATACTTTTTAACTGCATTTTATTTTTCATGATAGCACCATCATCAGTCATTAGCTTATCATGAGTTTTTATTACATCGTTTAAAAGCGCTTTTTCCTGATCTTTATCATTATTGCAGCCAAACAAGGCAATACAGGCAAGCAGCGGAACAAATATTTTCTTTATCATTCGGATAGGAATCTTATCGGCGGCAAATATCCAAAATAAACGCTTCACTACAGCATCAATTGCTTACCGAATATAAAAAATGTAGTCAGTATTTGGTAAATTTTCAAGTCCGGCAAGTTTTAGTTGCTGTCCAATCTGTGCCCGGTGATGCGTGCCATGATTAATTAAATGAGCTAATATATCCTCTAACAAATTCTCATAACTATCTCCCTTGGAATTTTTATAAGCAATCATTCTCTGAAAATCTTCCGGATGTAATCCGTTTAAAAATTCGGCCCAGCTCTTATGATTATCATCTATCAACTGATCAAAAGTATCAGTTTGCCAATCCGGCCATAAAGCGACATCAATAGTTGACAGCCCTTTACAGCGGTTAAGCCATGTTTGTTGTGCGGCTAAAAGATGTGCCATTAATTTTATAGCTTGCTTTGGCTCGGCAGCTTCAATAATGACTTTAGCTATGGCTTTATTTTCAAAATGATCGTAATTAAAAAGTTTTAGGAAGTAGTTTTTCATCGGTATGATATAAATTGCTAATTAACAATAACATAACACAATAAACACAATAGTTATACACTGGTGTTATAACTTTAAGTCAAAATTAAAGGATATGAAACTTATAGCAAATTTTTTAAGGCTTATTGGTGGTTTTCCTGAATGGATAATGCTGAAGAGTATGAAATCATCTTTCATGCACTAAGCTTTTATTCCAAAAATTTTCTTTTATAAAATTATAATGTACAATTTGGGCATTGTATACGCTCATTTTAATGGAACTGAAACAGCAGGACGGGGATTTTAACAATAAGCTTTTTGGCGACGATTTTATGTGGGGAGTGGCAACGGCTGCGTTCCAGGTTGAAGGCTCATGCGATTGTGACGGTAAGGGTGAATCCATTTGGGATGTTTTCTCAGCCAAACGAGGAAAAATAAAGAATGGTGATAAACCGCATATGGCTTGTGATTTTTATAAGCGATATAAGGACGATATCGACCTGATTAAGCAACTCGGTATCCCCAATTTCAGATTCTCCATTTCATGGCCCCGCATTTTACCACAGGGCATCGGCGAAATAAACCAGTTAGGTATCGATCATTACAATGCGGTTATAGATTATTGCCTGTCGCAGGGTATTGAACCTTGGGTTACCATATACCATTGGGACTTACCGCAAGCACTTGAAGCCAAAGGTGGCTGGCCCAATCGTGAAATTGTTAACTGGTTTAGCGAATACGTACGCATTTGTGCCAAAAGCTTCGGCGATAGAGTGAAGCACTGGATGGTGATGAATGAACCATCAGCTTTTACTGGTGCTGGTTATTTTTTAGGCATTCATGCCCCCGGTAGGATTGGATTAGGGAACTTCCTACCAGCTATACATCACGCAATTTTAAGTATGGCTGCTGGTGGCAGGATATTAAGAGAAATGTTGCCCGATGCAAAAGTAGGCACTACGTTTTCCTGTTCTTATATCGAACCTAAGAGCGATAAACCACGTGATGTAAGCGCAGCTAACCGGGTTGATACCTTGCTTAACAGATTATACATCGAGCCTACTTTAGGCTTGGGTTATCCTGTTGATGATTTGCCGGTTTTAAAAAAAATGAGCAAATACATTAAGCCCGGCGATATGGAGCAAATGAAATTTGATTTTGACTTTATTGGTGTTCAGTTGTATACGCGTGAGATTGTCAGCTATTCGCTATTAACACCCTATCTCCACGCAAATATCGTAAAAGCCAAAAATCGTAATGTTGATGAGCTTACCGATATGGGGTGGGAGGTATACCCGCCGGCTATATACGAAACATTGAAGATGTTTAATACATACTCCGGCGTAAAGCAAATATATATCACCGAAAATGGTGCTGCCTTCCCCGACGAGGTTATTAATGGTAAAGTACATGACCCGCAACGCACAGCTTACCTCCAGCAATACCTAAAACAAATTTTAAAAGCTAAAAACGAAGGCCTGAAAGTAAGCGGCTATTTTGTATGGACTTTAACCGATAACTTTGAATGGGCCGAGGGTTACAACCCAAGATTTGGATTGATTCATGTTGATTTCGACACGCAAAAACGCATCGTAAAAACCTCGGGCAAGTGGTACGGCGATTTTATAAAAGGCTAAACTATTGGTTTTTTTAAGGTTATGTAAAACGTTGTCCCTTTATTAACTTCGCTTACAAACCATATTTTGCCATCATGATTTTCGATAATTTGCTGGCAGATTGACAATCCCAGGCCAAATGATTTTTCACCTGCAGTGCCCGGACGTTTGGCATCGGTAAAGATATTAAATACCTCATCCTTAATGCTGTCAGGAATGCCAATCCCGCTATCAGCAACCGAAATCTTTACTTCTTTATCGTCTGCTATTGCACTTACATAAATAGATGTGCCTACAGCACTAAATTTTATGGCATTGCTGATCAGGTTGCTGATAACGCGCCATATCCGCTCACGGCTTAACAACAGTAATTCTGGTTTGCCGGTTAGTTGAGTAATAATTTTCTGATTTTTCTCAGCGGCTTTAAAGCTTAATATCTCAACGCTATTATTAACTAACTCATTAATATCAACCAATTCTTTGTTTGAGCGGCCAATTTTATTATTAGTAGCATCTAATATCTCATTGATCAACTCCAGTGTATTTTTTGATGTGCCGTTTACTAGCGTAATCAGCTCTTTTTGTTCTTCCGTATATTCATCGTGCAGCATTACATTAGTTAATGACATAATTCCGCCAATAGGATTCCTTAAATCATGCGCCACGGTACGTAATATTCTGTCTTTCTCCTGACTGTTGCTTTTAAGCTCATCAAGCGTAGTTTCAAGATCATTCTTTTGCAGATCGATCTGCCTGTTTAACTCTTTTATAGATAACACATCCCGTCTTGATCTGGCCCAGTTTCGTAAAACAATTAATATAATGGCAATAGCAAGCACTACACTTAAAATAGCCAGGTAGAGGTATATTTTTTGTAATTTATTGTTTTCTTCAAGTGCTTTTATCTGGTATTGTTTATCGTAATTATCCAGTTGCTGGTTTATATCCGTTTCTTTAATATACTGTTCAACCCTGTTTAATGAATCATTAAGCATGCTGTAGTCCTTGTAATAGCTTAATGATTTAGCATAATCCTTTGTCCCTGTGTAGTACGCGCTCATTAATTGGTTCCACGCTGTTTGAGCAGGCAGGTTTTTTATGGTATCCAGCTGTACCCTCAGATCTTGTAATAAGCTAAAAAGCGGTTTTAGCTTCGCTTGCTTTAAATAAAGATCACCTAGGTCAGTTTCCACCAATTCGGCATCATAATTATCGTATGCTTTTTTGAGATTAATTTTGATGCTTTTCTGAAATAGTTTTTGCGCACCAGTGTAATTGCCTTCGTTATATAACACTTTACCCAGATCGCCCCAGGTTACCGCACGTGCTATATCAAGTTTATAGGCAATATCTTTATACCTATTAGCATGCTGGTTAATAAACGCTAAAGCCCTGTTAAAATAAAATGAGGCGCTATCATTATTACCAAAATTTAAATAGCTTTCGCCAATATCATTCAACAGCTCCTGCCTTTGGTAAAAGCCCCTGAAATCATCATGATAGCTAGTGCTTTGCTTATAGCTTTCGGTAAAATAAGTAGCGGCCAGTTTAAAATGCGATTGCCTGAATGATACCATACCCATGCGGTAAGTATATTCGGCTAATAAGGAATTGTCAAGATAGTTTTTGCCTAAAATATAGCCTTCGTAATAATACCTGTAAGCTGTTGAATACTGATTTAGATCAAAATAAGCATCACCTTTAGCAAAATTAGCATCGGCATAATTGTAAATGTATTGATTTAAATTTGAGAATTTACTAGCTAGCATGAGCATAGTATCCGCGTATCTGAGCTCTTGCTTCCTGTTGCGAGCCACCTTTTTGCTGTACATAAACTGAAAGCGATAGTATAATATCTTATCAGCCAGGGTAGGGGCAACTATCTTAGTGTAATTAGTATCCAGGTAGCGAATAGCTTCCTTTTCTCTTTTAGTTGCGTTAAGTTTAATTACAGTATCATTAATAGCATTAAACTCTTTGGAGTTTTCGCCATTGTTAGCCGATTGGCCCTTTTGACAGGATGTGAAGGAAAATATTGACGCAAAAAGTACACAAAACCATAATATACGGCCTGGCAAAGGTGCTTTTACCTCAATACGTAAATAATTATTCGGGAACATTAATCAATAGTTATTGCAAATGTAGCTAAATTTTCCATATAAAAATTATTTACATTAAAAAAGATAACTATTAAGTAATAATATTAACTACTTAAAAGCTTCTTCCCCAGTAATATCCATTCCTGTGATTAATAAGTGGATATCGTGTGTTCCTTCATACGTAATTACCGACTCAAGGTTCATCATATGACGCATTATTGGATACTCCCCGGTTATTCCCATTCCGCCCAACATTTGCCTTGCTTCGCGTGCAATATTAATGGCAACTTCAACACTATTACGTTTAGCCATAGATATTTGCGCTGCTGTTGCACGACTTTCATTTTTTAAAGTAGCCAAACGCCAAACCAACAATTGACCTTTTGTTATTTCAGTGATCATTTCAGCCAGTTTTTTTTGTTGAAGCTGAAAGGCTGCTATCGGCTTACCAAATTGTACTCTTTGTTTAGAATATCTTAACGCTGTATCATAACAATCCATTGCAGCGCCTAAAGCGCCCCAGGCAATGCCATAGCGGGCTTGATTAAGGCACCCGAGCGGCCCTTTTAATCCTGATGCATTAGGCAGCAGGTTTTCTTTGGGCACTTTAACATTGTCAAATACTAATTCACCGGTGGCTGATGCACGTAATGACCATTTACCATGCGTTTCGGGTGTAGTAAATCCTTTCATGCCGCGCTCTACAATCAATCCTTTTATTTTGCCCGATTCATCCTTTGCCCATACCACGGCAATATCCGCAAATGGTGCATTTGAGATCCACATTTTGGCACCATTAAGCAGATAATGATCGCCCATGTCTTTGATGTTAGTAACCATTCCGCCCGGATTTGATCCATGATCGGGCTCAGTTAAACCAAAACAACCCATCAGTTCGCCGGTTGCTAGTTTTGGTAGATATTTTTTGCGTTGTTCTTCAGATCCATAAGTATAAATAGGATACATTACCAATGAACCCTGTACCGAAGATGCTGAACGTATGCCCGAGTCGCCACGCTCAATTTCCTGCATAATGATACCGTACGACATATAATCCAATCCTGCGCCACCATATTCAACCGGAATAGTAGGGCCAAAGGCACCAATTTCGCCTAAGCCTTTAATGAGTTGTTTTGGGAATTCTGCTTTTTGAGCGTAATCTTCAATTATCGGGGTGAGTTCTTTTTTTACCCAATCTCTTACGGTTGAACGTATTAATTTATGTTCGTCGGTTAACAGTTCATCCAATTGATAATAATCAGGCGATTCATAAAGGTCGGTCTTTGGCATAGCATTATATTTGGTGGTGTAAAGCTAATGAAAGCAATTTAGATTGGGCAATTTGTTACATTTGATTTATGGTTGAAATAAATTTGAATGACGCGGAATTTTTCGCCTATCATGGCTTTTATCCCGAGGAACAACTGTTAGGCAGCAGGTTTTTGGTTGATATATCCGTTAGTTTTGAACCTGCCGGTGATCTTGCTGAAGATGAGATCGACAATACGGTAAATTATGAGCAACTCTATAATATCGCCTGTGATGAGATGAAAATCACCCGCAAGTTGATAGAAACTGTAGGAAAAGCTATCGCTGATGAGATCAGAAATAAATTTTCGTTCGCTAAACATATTAGGGTCGCCATTAAAAAAATGGATCCGCCGCTTAAAGGAAAGGTTGGGCATTCCAGTGTGGTTGTTTTAAGTTGATTTTTTGAATTCTAAATGTCATGGCTTATTCTAAAATAACTGCTGGTATTCTTCAACAAATAAGCGCTATTGTAGGCAACGATCATGTGATCACTTCACATGATGACCTGGAGAAATACAGCCACGACGAAACGGAAAATCTAAGTTATTATCCTGAAGTTGTGGTAAAGCCTCGCTTTGCCGAAGAGGTGTCTAAACTCCTGATTTTATGTAATCAATATTTAATACCTGTTACGCCCAGGGGGGCGGGAACAGGTTTAAGTGGTGGTGCATTATCTGTTTTGGGTGGTTTGCTGATCTCTATGGAGCGCTTTAACCAGATACTCAATATTGATGAACGCAATCTGCAGGCAACCGTTGAGCCCGGCGTAATTACGGAACTATTTATGAATGCCGTAGCCGAAAAGGGCCTGTTTTATCCAGTTGATCCGGCGAGTAAAGGTAGTTGCTTTATTGGCGGTAATATAGCGCATGGTTCCGGTGGGCCGAGGGTGGTTAAATATGGAACTATCCGCGAATATATCTTAAACCTGGAAGTAGTTTTGCCATCAGGCGAAATTATCTGGACGGGTGCCAATACCCTTAAATATGCATCTGGTTATAATTTAACCCAGCTGATGATTGGTTCTGAGGGTACACTTGGGATTGTTACCAAGATTGTCACCAAACTTATCCCGCATCCAACCGTGGATGTTTTGATGCTCGCGCCATTCTCAAATAATGAAAGTGCATGCGCTGCGGTGTACGAAATATTTATTGCAGGTGTTGTGCCGTCTGCTGTGGAGTTTATGGAGCGCAAATGTATTGAATGGGTTATTCAATATAGCAGTGTGGTGTTCGACTTGAAGGATGAGGATAATGCATTCCTGTTAATTGAGGTAGATGGTACCGATAAGGACGTGATATTTTCTGAATGTGAAAAGATAAACCGGGTACTTGAAAAATTTGGCTGCAAGGATGTTTTGTTTGCTGATACCGCTGCCCATAAAGCCAATTTGTGGAAGATTAGGCGCACGATCGGAGATTCGGTAAAGATCAATTCGGCCTATAAAAAGGAAGATATGGTAGTGCCGCGTGCAGAATTACCTGCTTTGGTAAAGGGCATTAAGGATATCGGTAATAAGTTTGGCTTTGATTCCGTTTGCTTTGGGCATGCAGGAGATGGTAATTTGCACCTGAATATTGTGAAAGGAAAAATGAGCGATACAGATTGGGAAAATGAGTTGCACAAAGGCATCCGCGAGATTTTTGAATTAACCGTATCTTTAGGCGGCACCATATCCGGCGAGCATGGCATTGGCCTAGTGCAAAAGGAGTTTATGCCGATAAAATATACCGATGTGCATTTCGCTTTATGGAAAGGAATTAAGCAAGTGTTCGATAAAAATAATATCTTAAACCCCGAAAAAATATTTTAATGGCTCCAGCCGAATTTCATATCGATAACCAGGATCTCATCAAAATAGGTGTGGCTATTTTATGCGGCGGTATTTTGGGCCTCGAACGCCAGTATAAAAACAAAACTGCCGGGTTTAGGACAATTATACTCATCTGCCTGGGCTCAGCCATATTTACTTTAATTGCCCAACGTGCGGGTTTGGGGGTAAATATTAATGTGATAACCGGTGTAGGCTTTATTGGCGCGGGTGTTATTTTTAAGGATGATATTGCCGTTACCGGTTTAACCACCGCGGCTGTTATTTGGATCTCGGCTGCCATTGGTATGGCAGTAGGAGCGGGCGATTATCTGCTTAGTATCCTATCATCTGTAGTGACTATTTTTGTGCTAACTGTGTTTCATGTTTTGGAAAATTATCTCGACAAAATACACCACGACAGGCTATATGCTTTAGTTTTTGATGATACAAACTATGATCGTTTGCTAAGTTTAGAAGATCGCGCAAAAGCACATGATCTTAAATTTCGCATTGTGCGTGTAAATAAACAAAACGACAATTTACACGCGGCCGTAATGGTTACAGGCCATAAAAAGCATATCAACAAGCTAAGCCAGGAGCTGTTGATTACGCCGCATATTAAATCTTTTTAATGCGTATTGGAAATTAATCCGGGCTCATCAAAATCAATCATTCTTTGTCTTTCGGCAACAGGTATCGGCACTGATTTATTGGCACTGTAATCATAGCTGATACAGACCGTTTTGCCGGTGGTGCAAATTTCTTCACCATCAGGAGTTAGTTTAACCAGTACATAAGTTACATCAAAACTACTGGTGCCTATGCGGGTGGTACGCACATAGCATACGATCTCATCGCGTATGGTAATTGGTTTCAGATAGTTTATTTCTGATCTGCCTAAAATTATACCCGTTTCGTTCCAGTTCCATTGGGTAACGTCTTTCCAATAGTTCGACCGCGCGATTTCAAAATAAGTTAGATATATCGCATTGTTCACATGTCCGAAAGCATCCATATCCGAAAAGCGGATCGCAATCGAAGTTTTATACTTGTATAAGGAAAGATTTTCAGCCATAAGTGTCAAAAAGTCGGTAATAAATGGGTTTGTGCAGTCATAATGTCGTTAACTATCTCCATTTAACGCATTGGTACAACAGTTGAACAATCACTTACGAAGTTAACAAAAAGAAAAAACTTAAGATATATATAACATGACTTTAGTAAAATTTAACAACGGACAAAAAAACTACGCAGTTAACCCATTTTTAAATGATGTGTTTGGTAGCATTATAAATGATACATTTTTGAATGATAAATTGGTATCGCGTACACCAGGAGTTAACATTATTGAAACTGAAAATGAGTTTCATATTGAATTAGCCGCACCAGGCTTAAAGAAGGAAGATTTTAAAATCAACCTTGACAAAAATACTTTAAGCGTTTCGACTGAAAAGAAAGACGAAAAAGTTGAAGAAGGTAAAAAAATCAGCAAACACGAGTATAACTATAACGGCTTTGTAAGATCATTTACTTTACCTGAAACTGTTGATCACTCAAAAATTGATGCCGAATATGTTGACGGTATTTTGAAATTAACTGTAGCAAAAAGAGAAGAAGCCAAATTTCAAACCAGAGAAATAGCTGTAAAATAATTAAGATTTGTTTTCATAATAAGTGGTTAGTTTGATGAAAAGGCTGCTCCGTAAGGAGCGGCTTTTTTTATTTCAGATTTTAGAATTACGATTTTAGATTTAGAAATCCGAAATTTAAAATCAAACTAATTCCTCATATTAATATATTGTAAAGGCTGCCCAAAATCATCAGTACGGCACAAGCTTATTACCGCTTGTAAATCATCAATTTTTTTGGCTTGTACACGAATCTGATCATCCATAATAGATGCTTGTACTTTTAGTCCACTATCTTTTATTTTTTTGATCACCTTTTTCGCGGCTTCTTTGTCAATCCCTTCTTTGATCTTGATCTCCTTACGGATCATATTGCCCGATGCTGATTGTTGGTTACCATCCAAATCAAGTGCTTTTGGGTCAAGCTGTTGTTTTACCATACGGCTGATGATGGCATCCTGAATGGCTTTAAGGCGCATATCGTTTTCAGTAAGCACGGTGATTATATTGGTTTTTTTGTCCAGATCGATGGTGCTTTTTGAATCATTAAAATCATAACGGTTCAATATTTCTTTTTTAGCTATGTTAATGGCGTTATCAAGTGTTTGGCCGTCAATCTTACTTACAATATCAAAGGTTGGCATAATGGTTATTTAATTTAGAAAGGTACAAAAATAGTATTGTTATAGCTTAATTTACTATTTACTTAATTATATTAATAGTAATATTGATTTGTTTGGCATGTTGCAAATTATGCCATAATAACCCAATGTTAAAACACTTAATATAGCGATGAGTTAATATTAAGTTAACAAATAAATAAGCAGCTTTGTGAAATCGAGCTGCACGAGCTGATACTTATCATGGATATTAAACACATACCTCTAATTAATCGCGAAATAAGCTGGCTTTATTTTAATGATAGAGTTTTGCAGGAAGCAGCTGATCCCACAGTCCCGCTGATTGAGCGGATTAAGTTTTTAGCTATATTTTCCTCTAATCTTGATGAGTTTTACCGTGTAAGGGTTGCAACGCTTAGTCGGTTAGCAAACCTGAATGAAAAGGCAAAGGAAATATTAGGTTATAATCCTAAAAAAATCCTCAACCAAATTAAAACCATTGTAGTAAAGCAAGAACGTAAGTTTAACAACCTATACGAGAATATCATTGTAAAACAACTTGCTGAAGAAAAGATATTTATATTAAACGATACGCAATTGAACGTATCGCGCGGTGAGTTTGCTAAAAAATATTTTAGAGAGAAACTGCTACCAATGCTAGTGCCGATTATGTTAGACGAAGGCAGGCAATTACCTGAATTACGTGATCGAGCAGTGTACTTTTATGTAAAGCTTGTCAACAAAAAAAAGGTAAGGTATGCACTAATAGAAATACCAGATAACCTTTCGCGCTTTATTGTACTGCCTGAAACAAATAATTTGAAATTCATCATCTTATTGGATGACGTTTTAAGATATAGCTTGGAAGATATCTTCTTCATTTTTGAGCATGATAGTATTGAGGCCTATTCCATCCAGCTTACCCGTGACGCCGAACTTGATCTGGATAAAGAAGTAAGTGGTAAGTTTATTGACTCGTTGGCCAAAAGCCTGCAAAAGCGCCAAAAAGGTAAACCCATGCGTTTGTTGTATGATACCGAAATGCCGCTTGACATGCTGAAAAGCCTGGTGCAAAAGATGGGCCTGCATGGTGAAAGCCTTATACCGGGTAACCGCTACCATAATTTTAAAGATTTTATCAAATTTCCTAACGTTGGCGGCGCTGAGTTGGAATATCAAAAATATTTACCGTTGCCCGTTCAAGGCTTGTCGTTTGGTAAAAGTTTGATGAGTATGATCGCTAAAAAGGATTATCTCATCAGCACACCTTACCAATCTTATGATTATGTGATCCACTTTTTACGTGAAGCCGCTATCGACCCAAAAGTGGAAGAGATTAGCATCGCGGTTTATCGTTTAGCGTCAAACTCAAGGGTGGTACATGCGCTAATTAATGCTGCTAAAAATGGCAAAAAGGTAAACTGCTTAGTTGAGCTAAGGGCACGTTTTGATGAACAAAATAATATAGGCTGGAGCAGGCAGTTGGAAGATGAGGGTGTAAACGTGGTTTATGGGATCGAAGGATACAAGGTACACTCCAAAATATGCCTGGTTAAACGGATAGAAAAAAGCAAGGCCACTTATTACGCTTGCCTGTCTACCGGGAACTTTAATGAAAAAAGCGCGGCAATGTATGCCGATCATACGTTGCTTACAGCTGATAAAAGGCTAACCGACGATCTGATAAAGGTTTTTAAAGCACTGTTAAAAGGTGTTTTAGCTGAAGGTTTAAAACATTTAATTGTATCGCCGATTGATTCAAGGCCTTCGATCTATAGGTTGATCGATAATGAAATTAAAAATGCCAAGGCTGGTAAGGAAGCTTACATGATATTGAAGATGAATAGTTTGGCTGATGAGCTGATGATAGCCAAGTTGTACCAGGCCAATAATGCCGGTGTTAAAATAAAGATGATTGTACGAGGCATGTGCTGTTTGATACCAGGCATGAAGGGTTATAGCGAGAACATCGAAGTAATATCTATCGTAGATAAATATTTGGAGCATGCCCGTGTTCATATTTATTGTAATGGGGGTAATGAACTGATGTTCCTTACTTCGGCTGATTTTATGACCCGTAATATTGATAATAGGGTTGAGGTTGGATTCCCGGTTTATGATGAGAATTTGCGTAAGGAGATTAAAAACATCATCAATTTGCAACTTAGCGATAATACTAAGGCCCGTGAGATCAACAGCCACAACACCAATAAATACCACAAAACCAATAGCGAAATACCGTGCAGGGCACAAATTGATATATACAACTACCTTAAAACCAAAACCACTTAAACATTGAGATACGCCGCCATTGATATCGGATCCAACGCTGTGAGGCTCCTGATTGCTGATATAATTGAAAATCAGGGTTCAGTTTCATTTAAAAAAACAACATTAATCCGCGTACCATTGCGTTTGGGCGATGATGCATTTTTAAATCAATATATATCTGATAAAAAATCGCTCGATTTAGTTAAATCGATGCAAGCATTCCGCAATCTGATGGATGTTTATAAGGTAAAGGATTATATGGCGTTTGCTACATCCGCAATGCGCGAAGCCAAAAATGGTGCTGAAGTTGTTAAGTTGGTTAAAGAAGAGGCAAATATTGATCTGGAAATTATCCACGGCCAAAAGGAAGCGAAAATTATTTATGCCAGCCATGCCGAGCAAAATATCGACAAAAATAAGACCTATTTATATGTTGATGTAGGCGGTGGCAGTACTGAGTTGTCATTGTTTTCTGATGGTGAATTATATGCTTCAAAATCATTCAATGTAGGAACAATCCGCATGTTAGATAACCAGGATAAAGAGGAAACCTGGAATGACCTGCGTGATTTCATCCGCGAAAACACCAAAGCTTTTAAAGGTATTTGTGGTATTGGCACCGGTGGTAATATTAACAAATTGTACAAGCTATCTGAAGAAAAAGGAGGGCAGCCGCTGTCATTCAACAAGCTTAAATCGCTCTATAATTACCTCAATTCCTTTTCGCTGAAAGACCGTATAAATGTGCTTGGTTTAAACCAGGATAGGGCAGACGTGATCATCCCGGCTTGCGAAATCTATCTTACGGTAATGAAATGGGCCAATATCAAAAATATTTATGTGCCAAGCGTAGGTATGGTTGATGGGATTATACAGACTTTAATAGAAAAAAACTTCCAAAAAGTTGATTAAATTATTTTTAATTAATTATTAATAAATTAAAAAACAGTTTGTTATATTTGTAGTGCCCTCTAAGGGCATGTTTTTCATAGGTAGATGTAGGGTCGGGTATTTATATTCGACCCTTTTTTTGTACCCTGATTTTATCTCCCTATCTTGCCGGTAATATATGATGAAAAAGAAAATCGTAATTGCTATAACCGGGGCAAGCGGCGCCATTTACGCTAAATTGTTACTCAATAAGCTTCAGCAACTGCATGAGCAAGTTACTGAAATAGGTATTGTAATGTCTGATAATGCCAAACAGGTATGGCAGGTAGAGTTAGATAACGAAGACTATAAAAACTATCCATATCAATTTTACAGCAAATACGATTTTATGGCGCCTTTTGCGTCAGGATCAGCTAAATTTGATACCATGATCATTGTTCCGTGTTCAATGGGTACTTTAGGACGGATCGCAGGCGGTATATCCGATGACTTGATCAGTCGTGCTGCTGATGTAATATTAAAAGAACGCCGTAAACTAATTTTAGTAGCCAGGGATACGCCATTTAACCTCATTCATATCCGCAATATGCAAACCGTTACCGAAGCCGGCGGAATCATTTGCCCTGCTATACCTTCTTTTTACAGCAAACCACAAAGTATTGAAGAAGTAGCCATGACCGTAGTAAACAGGATAATTGACCTTGCTGGGTTGGAAAATGAAAGCTATCGCTGGGGAGAGGAGTAGAATCAAGTGCCAAGAATCAGGAATCGAGATAAAACACAAGCTTCTTAACTCTAAGCTCTTTAACTAAGCCATAAAGCGCATAGCCGTATCAGTATTTTGCAATGCTAAAGCTGTTTTCTCGATCAGGTTTTTTTCCAGGAATGGTTTCAATATCACATCATTCATTCCCGCGCTGAAATAAATATCCCGATCTTCCTTCATTACATTAGCTGTTAATGCGATGATAGGAATCTTTGATTTTTCGATATCCGGGCTATTTCTAACATACTGTGTTACTTCAATACCGTTCAATTCAGGCATTTGTATGTCGGTTAATATTAGATCGTATTTGTTTTGCTCGAATAATGCTGTTGCCTGGCGACCATCATACGCCACATCGTATTTTATTTTCCATTTTTTAAGTAAGGTTGAGCCTAACAGTACGTTGAGTTTATTGTCTTCGGCAAATAAAATATACTTATCCTTAACCAATTCTGCCATCATCTCATCACTCAAATCTTGCGATTGCGAAATTTCGGCAACATTACATTGCTTAAGTGGCAATGTAAAGTTAAATGATGATCCTTGCCCCGAGGTACTGTTGACCCCGATAAAACCACCCTGCAGTTCAATTATTTTTTTACAGATAGCTAATCCCAAACCAGTCCCTTTATGCCTTGTTACCTTTTGAGCATTTGCCACTTGTGAAAACTCCTCGAAAATGTAAGGTAAGTCGTTTTTTGCTATGCCTAAACCTGTATCAATTACCTGAACTTTTAAAAGCAGGTCCTTACCAATTCCTTTTTCAATATTAGCAACCAAAGTTACTTTACCTTTTATGGTAAACTTAAGTGCATTACCTAATAAGTTTAATATCACTTGTTTCAGGCGAACTTTATCACCCGTGCAACAGATCGCATCATCAATAGTAATTTTATTTTCTAAAATAATGTTCTTTTTCATTGCATGGATGTGCATACTGGTGAAAACGTCCTCAATAGCATGGCAAAGCATAAACGGCGCGCTTTCAAAGTTCATCTTGCCGGTTTCGTACTTTGAAAAATCAAGGATCTCATTAACCAGATCAAGCAGCATTTCAGATGAACTCCTGATAGCATCAACTTGCTCTTTTTGTACCGGCGGCAATTCTTCCTGGCTTAGTTGCTCCGAAAAGCCAATTACAGAATTTAATGGTGTACGTATCTCATGGCTCATGCCAGCCAGAAATCTGCTTTTTGATTCGGCATGTTGCTCTGCCTTTTCGCTATAATAGATGATCTCCTGTTCGTTCCTGAATATCTTCCAGATATTGTAAAACATGAGTATAATCAACGATAGCAAAAAGATAAAATTCAAAGTAGATACATGTCTGAACTCATCATATATATTCGCCAAATTCTCTTTTAATTCTACTTTGCTATCCTTTATATACAGCGTTTCAACCGATTTATAAAGCTTTAAGCTAGCAATAATTTCTTCAATTAAGTTATTATTGATGATCAGCATCTGCCTTTCATTGGTCATCAACTGATTGTTAACAACATTCAGTTTTTTATAATAATTGTCATAAGCATTTTTATCAGCACCTCTTACCGGAATGGTTGTTACTGTAGTTAATGTATCTCTTTTAATAATAACCGGGTTTTTTTTAGCCGAAAAAGCGCTGAATATTCTACCGAAAAGTTTTTTCTTAGGTTTTTCCTGTTTTACAGTATCTAAGGTTATAATATGTTCAACCTTTACCGTTTGCCTGTTTGTCTTTTGGTTCAGTTTGCTTAGTGATAATCTCATTCGGCTTGATGATCTGATCAGGCTATCGGTTAATAACCGCAACTTCATGTAACTGCCTGTAGTTTCCGTTTTCTCCTTCATCAGCACCTTAAACTTAGCAGGATCCGATTCCGGGACATCTTTTTTATCAAATCTGATCTTATCAATTATGCCTGAAATTTTATTAATGTCGCCCAAAAACTTCTGTAGGTAACTTTTGTCGCCCGTAATGGTGTATAGGCGGCTGTAATTATCGGCACTATATAAATTTATAATACAGCTATCAATTAAGGCAGTGTTTTCTCTTGCTGAAATAAGTTTCTCAACATTAGAGCGAAGTGTTTGCGCTTTTTTATAATGAAGATACAGGTAAAATGCACTTACAAATAATACACTAAATAGTAATATTATTAAAAAGTAACGTAGTATAGGTATTTTCCTAACTCTTAATGCCATGCAAATTGTATAAGTGGGCTGTAATTACAATAAAAATATACCCGACTAACATTGTTAAACGCAAAAAAGTTCAGTATAAAAGCATTCCCAAAAGTGGTTTTTAGATTAAAATGGGATTAGAATTTGGTGTATTTTAATTGTAAATATTATGTTACAAATAACTAAGATTAAGTATGTTTTTATAGCTTAGTATTATGAAAAGTATTAAACCTGCCTTATAATCAATGAAATACAAGACTACTGCTTATATCCTGTGCATATTTTTAGGTTTATTTGGCGCTCATAAATTTTATTTAAATAAGCGTGGAATGGGTATGCTATATCTGTTTACATTCGGTTTTTTTGGAATAGGATGGATTGTTGATCTATTTACATTAAGCAGTCAGGTTGATATTTATAATGCCTTTTTTACCAGGATGTTCGGCCCGAACAGTCATATAAACAGTATTGAGATAGGTACTATCGAAGAAGGAGTTGATCCTCAAACAATTGTAGCCAGTCAATTATCAAAATTTCACAAAAGACAAGAGGCTATTATTTTAAGCCAAGAGAAATTCAATAATCAACAATTTGAGGCTTTAGCTTAATATTGTTATTAGTCTTTTAAAAGTCTAATTGTTTCATAACCCGTTCCAGACTTAGCTTCTTTTAGCAAAAAACCTTATCTTTGCTATTTGAAATGAGCAGGAAGGTAGCATTTTATACGTTGGGATGTAAGCTGAATTATTCGGAAACATCATCTATAGGCCGACTTTTTAATAATGCTGGCTATAGCACGGTAGATTTTACCGATACACCCGATGTGTTTGTTATCAATACCTGTTCAGTTACCGAAAATGCTGATAAAAAATGCAAAAAGGTAGTGAAGGAAGCTTTAAAAATATCACCCAACGCTTATGTAACTATTGTAGGTTGCTATGCACAACTTAAGCCAAAAGAAATAGCCGAAATACCCGGTGTGGACATGGTTTTAGGCGCAGCCGAGAAATTT
>Ga0302227_10000629_pt1 | contig 29426 bp, 23 predicted proteins | sample II_Palsa_N1_1_FD_193525 | JGI IMG/M metagenome (GOLD analysis project Ga0302227, IMG submission 193525) | Peat permafrost microbial communities from Stordalen Mire near Abisko, Sweden - II_Palsa_N1_1 | ecosystem: Environmental > Terrestrial > Soil > Palsa > Peat permafrost | place: Sweden... | reverse complement strand
TTATTATCCAAATTTAAAAATTCCCACAAATGATATTCAATATTATTATCCTAAAGCTTTATTATTTGACTCAAAACATCAACAATCCATAACTTTAGATGTACTGGTTACAACAATAATTAGCGAAACTACTTTAAAAAATTCACCATTATTCGAAAAAGGAAAATTATACATAATTAGCGGTGCTAATTGTGAGGTTATAAAACGTGAACTTTGCCAAATACCGTTAACCGAAACAGGACAAACATGCCCCGATTACTATTATGCTCATTTCGATAATGTTTTATTGTGGGATAAACACTTTGACTTTAAATCCGGTAAATTTAAAATTAATTCAGGACATATTGCAATTGCAACTACTCCTGAAATGTATGAAGATATGTCAAAAAATCTTTTATTTAATCAATATAAATTTTATCAAAACCACCCAATAGTTAATAAAAAGTTAAGGGAATTACTTTTTTCTGAAGATTTAAGTTGGGGTCAACGTAATTATGATTTTCAACTTTTCATGAAAAATAACTATCAATATTGTAAAGATATAAATCCTTCTTTTGTGTTCAATGTAAATAATTTACATGATTATACTCATGATAAAAAAATTTTCCAATCTATTAATTCAATTATAGAAAATGAGGATTGTTTAATTGATGCATCAGCTTCTGAAAACACTTTAGCAAATGTACTATTAGGCGGAGGTCAGACCATTATAAAAAATTATTTGAAACATGATGTACATAATAAAAATATTAATGGCTTATTAAGAGGTGCTTTTATTGGTCTAGATCAATTATTAAAATGATACTTTATTATATTAAAATAATTATACTATTATTATTAAATAATATATTTATAGCAACAATTTTAATAAGTTTAGGTCTAGTTATATATTTAAGATTTATTTTTAATAAAAATAGATCTTATTTTATTAAAATTGAGGATTGGCACCTTACTGATACTTATATCGATATAGCTATTATAATAGCTTATTTTATTTTTTATTTAGGATTATTTATGTACTGGAGAATTAATAATATTGGCAAAGATGTTGATTTAAAAATGCCTCTATATAATAGTTATTTTTATTATTTAAATAGTTCATACATTAAAATTATTGTTATTATTTTAATAATTACATTAATGCTTTTAGTAATTACGATTACTTTTTCTTATTTGCGTAAATATTTTTTTTATCATTTTTTGAAAATACATGTTTATTTAATTACTTTGGACAAAACAAAATTAGATTTTTTTTCAATGTCAACTTATGATAAAATCCAATTTAAATTTTTAAAACTGCATGCTAAAATTACTTCATTTGATTCACAATTACATAAAATCTTTTTTAAAATCTATAAGAAATATAATTCTTCTTATAAAGAAGAATTTATCATTTTTAGCGTAAATCTTAATGCCAAATTTAATCTTTATACTCATTTTGATTACCTTCCTCGTTATTTATTTTTATTTTGTATTATCTATGATGTTTTAATAAATAATATGGTTTTAACTAAAATATACTATATTTCTCCATTAATTTTTATTTATTATATTTTCAAGAAAACATTCGATATAATATCATTTTTTGAAAAATCTGAAGCAGTTGAAATATATGAATTCACAAGTAAAAATAGAAAAATAGAAAATGCTGAAGTAATCATATTCGAAGACAATACTAGTTTAAGGCTTATTGAAATTGAAAATATTAATAATAAATTATTAAAGGCTTTTGTACTTGAAAAATCCAATAATAATCACAAAAAGCCTTTAAATCTTAAAATATTATTTTTTACCTTAAATATATTACTAATAATATATATTAGTAAGCACGTTCAAGTTATTTTTTATTTAAATTATTTACAACGTTTTATAGAAATAAAAACACTTTTAATTGTTGTCATTATATTTTTGTTAACATTCTGTTTAATTTACAACAATAAATTATTAAATAAATATTTATTTAACATTATGACAATTATAATAATTATTTTTGGGTTTATAATAATAATAAATCATAAAGTACCTCTTTTATACAATGAAATATTATTAGAAACCTCATATATAAAAATTATAGCTAATTATACAATAAATGAAAAACTGATATTTATAAAAGAATATTTTAATCTAAAAAGCAAACATTTAAATATTAATGATAAAATATATTTATTTAAAATATTTAGAAATATACCATTTTATGATTTACTACAAAATTCAACAATAGATGAAATTAAAAATTATATTGATAATTTAATAATAACATATGAATATATAGAAAATCTATATCCTTCATTAAAAGATAACTTACAAAATCAATATAATATAGAAAATCAAAAAGAAGAGACGATTAATAATATAAGCACGTGTATATTAATAATTAGCATATTAACAATATATTACATATATAAATTATGAATAATGTACTCAAATTCAAAATGAAACTGAAACTTTTGACGAAACAAACAATGAAGTGGATTGATATTTTAAAACTAGTAATAAAAACAACTTGTCAAATCTTAATAATAACATATATTCTTTATCGATACACTTTTAAACGTTTCCTAAAACTCAATTTAACAACACATATTATGAATACCACGTCAATAAAAAGTTTAATATTTATTGAACTAATGTTATTAGTTTTTCTTTTTTTAATAATTATAACGTTAATATCTTTACGTCAAAAAATTGGTTATAAAACCAATTCTTCTATATTTCTACCTTTAAAGAAGCGTTTTACTACTTTACTAGAGCAATATTTTTACCAGCCTTTAAGATATTGTGACCAAGTTATTGAAAATTTTATTCAACATTATTTTGCGAGTAAAAGAGCTGTATATATTAACAAATTTTTATACAAAGTGTATCATAATATACTTATTACTTATCAACAAGGAAAATTTAATCATTATTTCCTCATATATTTTTTTTATTAAATATATTCCGCGATTAATCGTAGTAAATTTATTTCTTCTAGATGTTTTTTATTTTCAGGAGTTGCATTATTTTTATTTAAGCTTACCTTTTCTTATATTACCCCTCTTTTTACAATATTTTATATATATTTGTTTCAAAGATCACAAATCGACGATTAGTAAATTAGATGAAACTTTACTTATTAATAATATTCTTCTTGAAGACAATCCTTATGGCACTAATGATTTTCCTGTTATGATTATTAAAGTACCTGAATATTTAGACGTCATGATAAGTTATCACTTAAAAGGTGAGAAAAATCCCTTTGAAGATGATATAGATACAAGTATTCATTATTTTGATACTGTGTTTAAAAACGAACAATCATTGTATCCAACAATGGCTATAGCAGAAAAACATTATACGCAATTACTTTATGATACAGAAAAAATACATATAGTTCAACATTTTATAAAAGACTTTGATAAATTGTATGAGATAAAAGTTAACTTAATTTTATATAGTTGTTACTTTATAGGATGGTTTTATATAATGATTAATTTAATATTTGAAATATTTCCCGAATATTTTTTATTTGTTCCTTTTAATTACGATCCATTTTCTGATATTAAAATATGTTAAAAATAATGAAAATAAACCAAATGATAACTTTAATGTATACAATTAAATATATTTTACGTAATCTGAAAGATGCATCTATTGCATCAAAAGAAGATATTTATAAATATAATTATTATTTAAAATTAAAAGAAACATTGACAAATATTTATAACTCGAAAATGTCCGATTATCAAGGGCTTTTTATGGCTTATCGTATAGAATATAAAGCTATTGAGTCTCTAAGAAATCAATTAAATACTCTTTATCATGAAAAAAATTTATCTTGGGGTCAACGTGTTGATTTAGCAAAAGAACTTTTAAAAAAATATCTTCCTATACGATCAGAAATTAATCCTTCTCTAATTTTTAAAATACCACCCAATGAAAAGGTAGATGCTATGCCCATAGACTCAAAGTACTCAAAAATATTTCAAAAACCGACAGCACTAAGTAATGTAGAAACTACACATGTTACATTAGCAAGAGGTATAATTGTTGGAGGTCATGAAGTCATGCAAGGTTATTTAAATGATCAGGAAGGCTGTCCTAAATTACAAAACGTTTTAATGTTAGAATACAAAGCACTTATGGCAAACGCAGATCAAATCTTTTAGCACTTATGATAATAGTCAAATTTTTACAATTAGTTTTTTTAACTTTATTAGAATATAACAATCCAATTTCCCGTTTATTATTCGCAATTATACTATTACTTTTATGGTATGCGTTAATTTATTATAAACATACTTATAATAAACCTATTACAATTGATGATTATTTTATAGTATCTAAATCTATAATTATTTTCATTATAAGTACATTTTTCATTGGTTATGTCGGAGGTATTTTGTATTTACGTATTATAAATGCACAAAAAACCGTAAACATATATAAAGCAATTTCTTGGCTTATTAGATATATTATTAAAACTGACTGGTTTTCACTATTTACAAGTATATGTTTAATTTTATCTCTTATCTTATTAATACTATTTATTATAAATTGGTATCGTAAAGTAATTCTTAAATATTATCTTCAATTGCATTTTTTAATTATTAGCTACTATCCAGAATATAATAATCCACCATTATCAGCTTTTTTCTATTGGAATTTTGATGACGAGCAACCTTATGAATCATTAAAATATTTAATCGAACGGCAAATTATTCGCTGTAGATCTATTGTCACAAAATGTATAAAATTTTTACCTGACACTGAAGTTCAACAAAAATTAGTAATTTGGTTTTCTACTAATTATAAATTATATGGCGTAATCCTAATGATATTTTTAATAGTTTACGATACTTTATTGAATAAAGGTAATATAACTAAAGTGTTTTATATAATGCCATTTGTATTTCTTTATTATCTATTATGTAAATATGAAGAAACGTTATTTCTTTATACTTTCGACGAAGAAGAATGTATTGTTACATATATCTATTTTGAAATCATTACTCCAGAAGAACCTGGCTTTGTAGCATTTTCTAATGATAAAATGATTTCTTTTGAACAATTAAATAATATTATTGCAAATGTAATTCCTTCTAAACATAAATGACAACTTCTACTCATAACATCTTCTTTAGATACACATGATGATAAGATTTCTTTGAGATATCGTAAATGTTTGATATAATCTTTTTTATAAAAGGCAATAGTAGGTTCGTTTGTATATACAGATGCAGAATCAGAAGTATTTATACGTTCAAAGATAACATCACACATATATATATATTATCTTCAGGAGGCAACTTGTCAACAACAATTTGGGGTAAAACTCATCACATAATGCGATAATTGGAAATAAATTGAAACGTAAGATGATCCAAATAATAGTTTTAAAACCATCATTATTATTTTAAGACTATTATATATAGTTGTCACTAATTTTAACAGGTCTTTAATTGACCTTAATATGCAGAAAAAATACGATATTTCAACTAATAATATGAGGAAGGTACAGTAGTAAAAGTAGCGACAACTCAGGACCTTGTATATTAGAATAATTAAGATCCTGCGATTCATCCTTTAGCTACAGCGAAAATGGTGATCATGTGGTAGGTTAGTTTTATATGTACATAAAACAAAAAATTTAAAGTGAGAAAGGTCATTTAGTCGTGCTCTTTGTATAGAATTGCTGATTCTCATACAAGATTGATGGTATGAGATAAGATTTCAATATCCTGCAGTTGCATTATTACAAAGAGGGTATACCTAAAGGACTGAAGTATTTGGCCTGTACCTATAGAACTTAGGAAAAAGGTTATATTCGTTTATGTCGTTAAGTTCATAGCCTTATGATGATTCAATAACTTGCAAAAATACAATGAATTGTCTATTATCCTGATTTGCTAATAAGTTCTTTTATCATTTCAAAAAATATTAAGAAATATTAAGTAAAAATATATATTTAAATATATATTTTCGCAGAGGGACAATATAGCTAATTGCTTTAAAAGCTTTTTAATGATTTCTTCCGTTTTCCCAAGAGATGCAATTGGCTTCTCGTCTTATATTTTAAAATTTGCTAAAACTGTTCTCATTCATTGTGTACATTTGCTTATCTTTTAATGATTTTGCGCAATCCTCAAATACTATTCTTTGAGTCCAGTAAAACTATCTACGTAATCCATGGTCATATGAAAGAATGAAACATTTCATATTTCCTGGCTTTATAAACACTTAAAATTACTCAATGGAAGCGTTTTGTAAATATTTCTTATAATATCTAAATTATAATTCCTTTATTCTACAATTTTCCATAAAACTCTTATATAGATTAAATGATTCCATATTACAAATTCTAAAAAAGATAGAAAATATGGGCTATATATAGATCGAAGAGATGCAACGTCGGTATTATAAATATTGAAAATGAAAGTCATAATATAGGATTTGCACCTTACATAAACTTCTAAAAATCAACTAAAAAATTATGTCTTATTTCAGGTAAAGCACGTTTGTTTATAGTCGTAAACTTAGAATATCTAGGATCAAATAAAAAAATTTTTTTCCTATATTTCAGGCCTGAAATCGAGCTCTTGGTGATTATATGAATCGTTTTGCTGCATGATTGGTATTATAATACTTGTTCAAAAACAGGTAAAACTTGTTGTGAGTCATTGTAAATAAAAATGCATAAATACTTTAAGATATTTCGTCAACGAAATTTTATTTGGGGTTTACATTTTCAAAAAAATATCATGTAAAATTCATTTTAAACATATCATACTAAAATGTGATGCTACGTTCATTCGGATTTTTAAAAGAACTCTTCTAATTTCCATATACTCGAAACAATAAATTATTCCAAATCTAAGTCAACATAAATTATATCTTTATCAACCCCACAAGGATTATCAATAACGTCATAGACAACTTTTACAAAAATAATAAACGATCACTAATAACGCAAGCTCAGGCCTAATATAGCTGAAATTTTACTATGATAAAACATCATCTTATCATCCTTACAATTTATTAATACAATGAAACACAAGGTGTTTTAATAAATTTGTTTTATTAGCAAAAGCTTTTTAACAATAAAACAAATTCATTATTATTACACCCCAAAATAATATTAATACATTTATCTCAATACTATAAAGAAAAAACAAATGGATATTTTCTGAAATAATTTTACATGGGTTAATCTTAGCTCTAAAAGAATAAAATTTAACAGATTAAACACTATGCTAGACACTCATAAATTGAAATTCATATTTTAATGAACTTACAATAGCACTCATAAATCGAGAATTATAAACGCAGATTAATATTCTTAGTTATGATCATGATTACTAAATAAAATACAAACTAATATAAAGGATTAAAAACACTAATGTATATACGGTAAAGGTTTATTAGAACGTAATGATCTTATCAAATAAAAAAACGAAGAAAAGTAAATAAAATAAAATGACATTAACAATCGCTTATTAATGCAACCTCGTAGTCTTGTATGCATCTTTTCAAACGATCTAGGTATTGGTAAAATTAAAGCTGCAAATTAAATAGTTTTTTTTATTTCATCCAAACAATCAAGATTCGATTATGATTTCACATATATTTATATGGTAGCTGGTTCAATCATATATGGACGAATATTCCAACTGAGGATCGTATACGTTTAGTGTAGAAAGTACTTAAGGAAGAAGAGTTAATCTTTTGTTATAGATGTATAGGTTATTTCAGAATTTACCTACAAAGGACAACGAACAAAGCTAATGGCATAGTATTATTAATAGAATCCTTATAAAAATTTACGTGTAATTTATCCTTTTATAATTATTAGAGGTGCTTATAAAAAAAGAGAACTTTTGAATAAGAACGTTATGATGAATTAAATGCTTTAACGAAGCTAAATTCAAAAAATGAAGATGAAGAAAACAGAAATAAAATCAGAAAGAAAAAAGCTCAACAGGAATTTATGAAAAATCTCAAAAAATAATATGTTAATAACCAACAAAAATATTTTATTTATTATTAGTAAATCTTTTATATTACTTAAACTTTATGTGATGACATTCAATAAAACCTAACGAATTTTTTAATATATGCAAAATTTAAAGAAAAATGGTTATTACTAATTACTGCTACTCAATCGACCAAATCAATAAAATAAACGGTTTTTAGTATATATGTTTTTGTACTTATACTTTAGCACAACGTATTATGTGAATATTAATACAATTTAAAACTAACATTATCTCTAATTTATATCCTTCTGCATTTGGCTTGAACGTGAAATTATGATTTATTTGGTATATATTTTACAACGTTAATAATTCTAATGATTACGTCGAATATTAACCGATTATATTTTAAGGGCCATCTTTACGTAAGGATTTTTCTTAATTGGTTATAAAGAAAAGATTTTTTCTTACTTACGAAAACAATTAGGACTAAAATGACATAATTTTTTAATATGAAATTAAAACGATTACGAAGAAAAATTAGTGGTTTAGTGAGGATAAAAATTATAAGAAAAAACGGTAATAAGATAAAATTTATTACTAACTCAAATTAAAGAAGCTATTAGAGGTAAGCTTTATTTTGCAAAACGTAAGTATTGAGGAATAGAAAAAAACCCATAGTCGTCGTATTCCAAAATGCGAAAAGCAATACGAGAACTCTATATCGTTACTCTATGATATTAGACTGGTTCTAAGAAAGAGAGCAACGTTTAAGGATTCTTATTTATGTGATATATTTTACGTAAAGGCAAGCGCTGTTTAAAGCAATGTACGTTTTAAACATAATGACCTTTAAATTATAGGCTGAAAATAAAATGTTAAATAAATTCGACATAAGTTAAGGCGTTTGAAACGAATAGAATGTTAGTACACCCGCACATTTACGAAGTATTATAAACCTCTTTCTCAGCGAGACTTTTCTTTGGACGTGTTTATTTGACGCATCGTGAAGAAATACTTTTATAACATTAGTCAATTATCGAAGATTTATTTCAACCATACGAGGTATTGTATATAAAGCATCTGCGGTCTTATACAATATACAGGTCTAAGCGTAAGACCTTTTAGCTCGTTTGGCGGTGCTAGAGCAGCTAGTTATATTTAACTAAGAAGGAATTTACATCGTGGACCTTATTTTCAGCTCTCGCATGGTAGAATATTCAAACGTCTTATAAAAGATTATGTGAAAAGCAACTTTATGTTAGATATATAGTAGAATGAAAAGAAGATCTCATGGCATACAAGAAAAAAAAAATTAAGAAGATTATAAATGAGAGTTTTTGGAAAGCTAAACAGATTCAAAAGATGTAACACCTTTCTCAAATTGATGCGACAGAAACATTCTATTTTTTACAATCAGGGCTTTTTTAAAACGTAAAAGACGTATGAAGCGTGCTTGATTATTACTGTTTTGATAAACATGCTATTCAGAATGATTATAAAGTGACGGTCTATAATGGATTTAAATCATTTCGAATATAACACAGGCTTTTAAAGTACGTTTAGAAAAATCCCAGAAGATCCTTTTACAGTTTTGGCCGCATAAAACGTAATATATGTTTCGCTCTAACGAACTTCTTTATATGAGCATCGTTTTAAAAGATTCAGCAATTGATATTCAAAATGCAACACGGTATAGTTTTTTGATTAAATTACCACATATACACAGCCTTTAATAAAATAATGTTTTTTAATATAATTACTAATTAAGAAAGTATTCTCTTTTAGATCTATCTTTATAAGTATCGTTTTAAGAAATTTAAACGTTGAACTTTTATTATTGGGTTTAAAAGTTTCCATGAGGAATGGTTTAAACCTAAGCGTAAATTTAAGAAATTGCCTTCAATGGGAATACATCATTATTAAAAGGAACTTTTTTACTTAAGCATGTTATAAACGAGAAAAACCTTTGTTTAAAGAATATCCAATGAAACGATTAACTAAAAAATTAAAATATATAAAGTGAAAGATGGGATTTAATACTACAACACAACGGAGTCTGTACAAAAGAGTGTTAAACCTTCTAAGATAAATAAGTTAAAAACCGAGCTTTTAACTAAATCTGTTGAAGAGTTAAAAATGTTATCAAAAAAAAATATGGATTTATGTAAGCTTCATACAAAAAATGTCAAGGTTTTGCTCGATACTCTAATACTTAAAAACGTTAAAGAAGCTACTGTTATTAAACAACTTTTAGAAGATATTACTTCGTTAAAAAGTTCTCAACGTGTTATATGGAGTGCTATTTATAAACAAACTAAAAAATAGTAGTTAATTAATAAAAATATAATATTTATAATTATAGTAAATTTTGAGGACATTGTTCTTGAGCATACTTAAAATTAGAATAAGCTCGTTGACGTGCAGCCTCAGAAACTTCATGAATTATTGGTATATGATCATTAATATACAAAATACCTCTAGAATAAAATCAGCTGCAATAGCTGAACGACTTGTAACTGTTATAGAAGTTTTGCCAATAATAATTACAAACCATGCTGCACTTAAATAAGGTTGCTATTGATTTATAATGTTAAATATATAACGACCTAAAAACCGATAACTATAATATACGTATCTGAATAAAAGCTACCTTTGTTGATGTTATAAGTGTAAATTCTGGATATACAAGATTTATAAATATAACAAATCTGATAAGTAAAATATAAAAACTATAATAACAAATAATGGCTTCTATGATAAAACAGTGTTATTTGACAGACTACCGATATCGCAAAATCATTGCAAAACCGTATCATGCTCTTACCTAAAAAAAGCATCACAATACGTAATTCTGCATATTAGCCCTCTGTGCAACAATTATAGATTTATGACCTAACGTTAAACTGGCAAAGTGGTGTTATAGTCTACGAGGATAGTGGAAATGTAAAAGGTTAATTTCTAAAGCCGAGATATTTCTTATTTTTAATTAATATTTAGCATGGTTTTAAAATATGTTTAAAACCCGGATATGTGAGACATTATGTATAACCAAAATAATATGGGAAACATTAAATTTATTCCTAAAAGCTACAGTAAAATGCTAAATAAACTCTATCCTAAAATACAAGGCCAATCATATAAAGTACAATTATCAAACACAAATCTAATGAATGCATTTTATAAGCAGTGCCTAGCAAATCCAGCAATACAAGTAAGAAAAACAGAGTAATCCAAAATCCATAGATAAAACACAGCAGATTGTGAGATTTCAAATAAAGAAATAAAACCCAATGCAAAAAGTCAGGAAGAAAATAGAAATGATCCTGAAATTACTACGCAACAAGATAATGTTCAAGTAGATACAAATACAACTGGTAATGGAGAAGACGAAGTAGTTAATCAAGCTTTAGATACAATTATACAATCAAGTCAAAATTTACAAAATGCAAGTAATCATTTCGGAGAAAGTGCTCAAGTTCATCGTGAAATGGCACATACTTATCGAGATATGGCAGCAACTCTGCCAAACAATGTTTTATACAAGGTGTGATTACATGGGTGATAAGTCATCCTTTTATGGCATTGGGACTTGCAGGTGATCTTACAATTACAGCTCTTTCTTTTCGAAGATTTGCGAGTTAAATGCTTTCAATAGCTACTACAACAATTCAACCTTCAAATATAATTACTATTACTACTTCACTCAATATTACACCGAATGCTAATATAACTCCAGCAAATGATGCCGTAACTAGCTTTCTGAATCGATTAAATAGATATTTACAAGATATTACTGGTACAGAAGGTGTAGCATGTAGCATTTGTGTTTAGAACGTTATTTGGACGAGGACTAAGGAGGTAAAGCTATTTTCGAAAGCTGAGGCTTTGACCAAAAGTATCTTACATTTTCTTGAAAACTACAGTGCTAAATTATAATCAACAAGATCTTGGGAATTTATAGGATTTGACGTCATTTGAATATTATTATTTTGAGAATCATAATTTAATAAACCAATAGTGCCTCTCGTTGAGTGATTAAACATACCACTACCAGCTTTTTCATCTTGAGGAACGACTTTATGTTTTAAACCTATAAGATTATCTATTAAGTCACCATAAGAATTTTTAGTTTTAACATTAACCCATAAATCTTGGTTCGATTGTTTTTGATGAGGGAACGTAGCAGGACGCGCATCTCCGGTAGCATACATCCAAACTATATCTTTATGAAATTCTTGGTAATATTTCCAAAAAACATAACTTTCTTTAATAATTCGTGTATCAAATACATCCCTAAAAATGTGCAGTATAAGTGCTGTTAAGTTGCATTACATAAGCGCACATAACAGCATAAGTGATGCATTAAGTGATGCATTATATTAGTTATGAGTTAAAACTACGGGTTTATGAGTTTACATTATTACGGACTAGTTTATATTTAAAAATATAAATGTTTTTTAACAAATGACAACTTCTACTAATAATACTTCTAATCCTGGCAATATTGCTCTCCAAAACCCAAATCAGCAACCAAACCCAGTAGTTAATACTGCGGGGACCGGCTTTGCTACTTCAGTAGCACCATCTTATATGGCTCCTTGGGCTTACAACTCAACGCCTCCTTATCAATATCATAATCAGTATGATCCTTCTTATAGCATGCCTATAAATCAACAACAAAATTCTAGCAATGATCTAAAATATTTGCTAGAGGAATTTCGTAAGTTTCAGGGTTCTATAGAACAACGTTTAACAACTATTGAACAACAACCGGTGATACCACTACCTATCGTACTTCATAACCAAGAAGTACAACAAGCAATACTTAATCAACATAAAGTAAATCTTTTACCCAAAGATGAAAACGAAACCTTGATTTCACAATTATTAGTTGCGTTCTCTTTAAAGAAAAAAGAGAATGTTAGTTTATTTATGGACCTATTATTATTTTTAGGAGACATAACAGGCAAAGAACCTAAATATAATTGGGTGAAAAAATTAGAATTTTCACCTGGTGAACTTTTAATCATGAGTTCAACACCTCATTTATTTGAGGATGAAGGCTTTTCTTCCATTATGATTAAAAATATGGAAATATTTATAAATTATAATACTGATTATTTAAGACAGTTCTTTAGCGTTATAAATGTTCATTTAAAAGCAACTAATAACCTTAGTCTTATAAATGAAAGACCATTGCTTCCGATGGTAGATAAACTAAAGAATAATTTACAAGCGACAACGCAAAAGCGTTTTGTATTTTCAAAGAAGAAGACATTGTCTAAGGATGGTACTTTGAAAAACTTAAACGTAGACTTTAAGAAGCTTCTAAAAACCTGCCTTTATAATAATTCTCAAGAATTATTAACTGCAATGCATCAAATTAAATTTGAGGCTTTAATATTATATCCAATTCAAAACACTAATTGGATTTATAACGAATTTGGTTCATTATCGAGATTTGTGGAAAAATTTCCATTAACAGTAGAATATGCAAAAAAAATCTATGAAGCGAAGAATGTTAAAAAAACTGAAAAACAAGAAAAATACGAAAAAACTCGTAAAGAAAAACTAACATTAAACACTACGAATAGTATTTCTGTAACAAATGAAGGAGAAAAACCTATCGATTAATCACCAATTTTTTAACTTCATAGAACAATACAAGGATCATTTTGATAAAAAAGAAGATCGCATAGACTTTTATACAGAAAAGTCTTTATCTCAAAAAGATGCAGAAATTTTTGAATTGTTTTTTGAATGTACACGTGATATACGATCTACATGCTTAAAGTTGTATGGTTTAGAATATAAAAAACTGGAATACGACGAAAGTTGTAAAACAGATCTATACGAATATGAACTTTTTGAAATATTCATGAATAATCCTTTTTATCTTTATACTTTGCCTATCGATAAAGTAATAAATTTACTTGATTATGCTCTTTTTATATTTAAATTAATGATTTTACAACAAAATAATGACATTATAATAGAGATATTAAAGAAGGAATTTTCAATAGATCTAACATGTCTTAAGTATATTACAATAAATCGGGCTTCTAAAAATGTTTTTAGATTAGAGCCGATGAATAAACATTTTTCTGAAAGGCAAAAAAGTGATTATAGACAGAAAATGAGCGGTATTGTGGGAGCTCATTTAAAATCATTTATGATCGCTATGATCGATAACTTTAAAAGTAACAGTAATGAAAAACTTACTACTATTTTAAATAATAAACAACAATCGTAAAATAAACAATATATATGAATCCTAACATAAATATATTTTTTATGTTTTTTTTGTCGGTATAACCATGATGCACTTTAAAAAACAGCAAACATTATTAAAATATATATACAAAAATCTTTTAAAGGAACCATCCAAAAGCTCTCATATAAACTTTTTTAATATGGAGAATACAAAAATTCCTCTTGATGAGGAAAAAATAAACATGATACAAGATATAATCATGAGTTGTTTAGTTGAAGAAGAACACGAAAATATATTAAATAAATTTAATACAACAAATAAGTTATTAAATAAGATTCAAGAAATAATGAAAATGGCACTAAAAGAGAATCATGATATAAAATTTAGTCCAATAACTAAATCTTTTTTTGATACAATATCAGAAAAAGATTACAAACAAGTAGCACAAGTTTTGAATAACAGTATAAGTTACGCTATAACTAGCCAAATAAGAAGTCATTTAACTAAAACTGATCATTGGAGTTTTAGTTTAATTAGCTATGCTGAATTAGCAGTAAATTTGGGTACATCATTTTTGTTTTGGTGGCAACAACATGTTTTTGGTGAATTTAAACCAGAAAAGCTTTTTTCGGAAAAAGCTTATAATATTTATTGCAAAAATAAAAATATAAACGTTAAGAGTCAAATTCTGGAAAAATGGCTATTAAATTATGTAAAATGGATTAAAAGTAAACAATCACTTTCTGAAAGTGATATTAAACAAAAGCAAAAAATTATTGTAAAATTAGGTTCTCATTTTATAGAATATTTTATTAAAGAAGAGATCTTTGAAGAATCTCTAGAAAATAGAACCAGGTTTTTAAGTTTAAAAAATATTTATGAAGAAAACCTTTCAATATCTACAACGTTATATAAACCGCTTTTAAGTCCTAATTCAAAATATAATTCAAAATCTATGACGATTAATAATTATAAATTTAATTTTATGCAAAGAACAAATACTTCATTTGATCCTAAATATAAATATATTAAGAGTGAAGCTTTGCAAAATAGCATAAATCTTAATGACACAAAATATTGTATTATAGGTCCTTTTCTTGATATATATTTACAATATGATATTGAGATAAATAATAGTATGTCTTTTTCTCGACTACTAGATGATCTGTCATCTTCTACAGCAAGAAACATTGTTGATTATATTAAATTGACTTTTCAATTAGACATGGAAAAAATAATACCTTCTTGCAAAAATCTTGATGAAAAAAAGCTGCTTCAGCAATTATTATCTTTCATGCAAGATGAACAGATATTTGATAGGAATTTGCAACTAAAATTCTCAGCTCACATGGGCAAATGTAAAAAACAGTTAGAAAATTCTTTGGGAAACAAAAGTAAATCTAATACAAAATTGACCGGTAAAAATGATGCTCTTAACTTATCTATTTATAGTGGTAAATTTATGAAAGATTATTTGAAATTCATGAATCAAAAAGATAAACATAAAATGTTATATAAACGTAAATCAACTGCCAGGTTACTGTGGGATACTTTTGATAAGGTTGCATCTCAAAAGTTTTTTAAATATTTCTTTTTAGAAGATGCATATTTTTACCGTCATTTTGAGTTTTTCTATTTACCAAAGGATATTACAGGGATCACCAGAGTTCAGTACCTTCCTTATTTTTTAAATTATCAAACTCATCGTTTTGCTAGAGGTTTTTTAGCATATTATAGTAAAACTAAATTTATAACGGAAAATAGTTATAATAAAACTAAACAAGTTTTTTGCGATGTATTAGAAACAACAAAGCATAAATTCTCAAAGTTATCTTTTTCAGAATATGAGAAAGAAACTAGTAAAGCTAAAAATGATTTTTTACTTCATTTCTTTAACGATACAATAAAGATTGAAGACTTATTGAATATCACTTTTTCATCTTTATTGGATGTTATCACAAAATATTTAACTTATACTAAAAAATTGAATGAAGGTTTATACGCCTTTTCAATATTATATTATATGCTTAATGAAAAGGAGAAAAACTTTTCAAATATAGAGCCAATTATAGTGCTTGATAGTACCAATAGCGTAACTCAACATATAGCAAGCATCTTTAAAAATAAGACAGCTGCTCATTTCGGGTGTTTGGAAGGAAATGATTATAATGATGTCAATGCTATTTGTTTAAATAAATTTAATGATTTTATAAAATGTAAGCTTCCTTTAGAAGCTACTAAATGTTTAGAAATATTAAAAATGGATCGTTTGGATCTAAAAATCATAAAAGAAGTTTATGATTCTTTTTATGATCTTTTAAAGCTATCCAAAAAAGAAAGAATTTATAAAGATTTAACATGCTTTTTTGAATGTATTTCAAAAAATTGTGATTCTTTTATAAACACTATAACATTTTCTGAAATAAATGATGACTTTCTTGCACAATTTGCTGCCATTGTAGAGAATTCAACATGTGATATTGAGATTAACACTAATACAAATTTCTGTTTAAAAAATCAATTTAAACTTAGAATACTTATAATTATAACAGATTATACAATAAATACTATTTTAAAGCAAGAATCATGGTTAAATAAGGTTTTATTATCAAGAGACATAATAAAACCACGTATTATGCCTGAAGCCTATGGTATGACCTTAAATGGTGGCTATGATGCTATCTTCAAAGCTATTTTAAAAAAGAATTTAAATGATGGAAATTTTAATAGCGATTATGCAGGAGCTCAGGTATTTGCATATATGCTATCATCTTATTTCAGCTTTTATTTTAAAACTAAATATATGCCTTTTTTACAAGAAATATTATATATCAGAAAATTTCTAAAATATCGACAAAGTAATAATTTGACATTATCAACAGAGTATGTTACATGGATATATACTCCTATGATTATAAAAACAATCAGGCTCAATATGGCTAGTTTAAAACATACTGCATCCCTCGTAAATGGTATACAAAAGTCATCTTTTAAAGGATTAAGACGTTTTGTTAACATTGCATATAATAGTGGCATTTTGGATAAGCGTAAAATGTCTAATGCACTTTGTGTACATATCATTCATACACAAGAAACGTATATAATGTTAAATTGGATCATGCAAGCACAAAAATTAAATAAACTTTTAAAAACTAATACAGAATTAGAATATGGTTATACATCCAGTTTTGATTGTTTTGGAACAAATTTTAAATATATTGTATTTTTACGATATCATATAGAAAATTCTTATAATTATTTTTATAAAAATAATCAAGTACTTTCTAGTTTACTTAAATATTTTGAAGGTAATACTACTCAAATGAAAGCAGCTAGAAATTATATTTTAGGCCTTGTTAAAAAGAAAGACGATCCTAATTATTGGGATGGTACTATTACAAATAAATTCTTTGTTAAGCATTAAAGTTATGTGCTTTATAAGCGGTAAAATGACCTTGCATATTAGCTAAACAGATAGAAATCAATGAGAAGATAGGAACTTCTACAGCTAAAATAGCTGTCGTATGGTTTGGTAACCATACTTTGAATAAGATACCACGAAACAGCTATATAATGTTATTGTCTAATAAATTTAAAATTAATTATATATATACAATTACACTAACCAAAAATGTATATATATATAATATACAAATAAAACGTACAATGCATAAATCAAACGTATATGTACGAGGTATTAAAAATATTGCAGAACATACATGGAATCAACCTACTACACGTTCTTATACAAGAACAGCTGTTAGATTGAAAAAGCAAGCAGCTAAAGATTTAGCTAATGATACTGGAAAACATCCTCATGTTACAGAAAATTATTGTATATTAAAAGGATGTGAAAATCAAAAATGTCCTTCTTTATGCGATCAGCCTAATGATCTGATATAAAAGGTCATAACACACATAAACCTCCTGTTGGGCGTATAGCGCGTTTTGTAGATTCTCAAGATGCTAATGGTAATGCAGAATCTCAGTATTTTGTTAAAACCAATAAAAAAGTTACAGTAACTGAAACCGAAAACCAACAGTATGGAAAAGAGATTAAAGATGATCCAAAACAAACAACTTATGTTCAGAATCATGATGACAAATATGACAATTAATAAACATATAATCTTTTTTATTAATATTTTAATAGGAGTATTAATTGTTGGTTTTACCTTTTATCGAAGGTTTATCGTTATACGTTTACCAAAATATTTATTTATTTTTAATGATACTGTTAATTATTTTCTGTTATTAACGATAGTTACAGGTTTTTGTTTTTGCTTATACCGGCTGATTATAACTTTTTATTATCTTTTAAATAAAAAAGAAACAAAAGTTAGTTTTTTCACAAAGCTGAATGAAATAATTGAAAATGCTCTTTTTAATTTATACGGTGTTGTTTGTAATTATATCCCTGATATATATTTAAAAATTTCTTCATTAGCGGAAAATTTTTATGCTCTATTTCACAAACAGGGAGAATATTTACTTTTATTTATTTTATATTTTATACGAATAATTATTCTTATTGTTTTTTTAATCGATGTTTTTGTTTTTTCCAAATTCGATTATTTTTATAAAGTTTTATACTTTTTATGTATATCTTTATTTATAAAATTATTACTTTATATTTTACGAGATTTTGCAAGTAATCTTCAAGATTCAGAATCTATATTAATAATTACACCTAAAGGGATAGATCCTGAAACACAATTGCTTATAACCAATTTTACATTAAAAAAAGAGTATAAAAAACTCGATTTAGATTTTTATATAAAACAATATCTTTTGTGTTCTAAATTAACAGGATATTTTCATAATTATGATCGTTATTCTAAGTTTTTTACACCTTATCTTGACATTGGCATCTATTTATTATATTTAATAGTATGGTCTTATATCTTATTTATTAATTTTTACATAGGACATTGACAAAATTAACAATTTTGGCAGTAATTTTGATTGCTGTTCTATAGGATTAGTACCTATAGCTGATGAGTGACTTCGAAACAGTTTTATGATCTTATTCACAAAAATAAGCACCTAATATTTAAAGTTACACCTACCCAAACCAGCAGTTAGCCTGGTTTACAGATATGTTAAAATGTATCTTACAAGCAGCAAAGTGCAAAATTTAGAATTTGATTTTTAAAATGAAGTTATTTCTATATATAATGAAAAGATTATACATTTTATTATGATCCAAATTGTAGAAAGTATTTGGTATAATACACTTGAAAATACAATAATTTGTATTAAACTACTCCATTATGTGATAAATAAACTTTTTGGATCGAGAAAAACCTTTAGAATTTTGTATTAGTAATTTATAATAGTATCTTTTTTAGTCCTCTAACTTTTATATTATACATTATGGAACTATATAATTATTTAGCAGATGTCATAAAGAAAGAAAATACAAAAATCAATCATATAATAACAATATTTGCAATATTGGATATTATCGCAACTATACTTATTGGCTTATTTACCATATTTGCACCTAATTTAAATATAACGATATTTAAAAAAGAACCCACGATGGTTGTTTTAATTTTGGTCGTATTAGTAATGATTACTTTATCTTTACGTCCTTTAATACGTAAAACTACTGTAGTTTTAATCCGTTTATTTATAGGATTATTTTTAACTATATTTTTATCGTATGCTATTTTCTTATTTATAAAATGGTATATATTTAATATTGAAGGTGTTTTTACTTTTCGATTTTTGTCCTTTTCAAAGAAAGCATCTTTGGAAAATAAGTTGGAATTATTCAACCTACTCGTATATCAAATGGTTGATATAATACGTCAAACTAAACCTCAATTGGCGGACTTTTTAATAAAAAGTCCTAGCATTATACAACCATCAACGTTTAGTCTTATGAATACTCCATATAAAGCTATACAAGAATTTGCTGAAAATTCCATTACCACTGAAAAACAAAACTATCAACGAATGCTTGATAAACTTAATGCTTCAACTGAAGTAGTTCAAACAACCTCTGATATTAGCTATTATATTAAAGGTGCACTTATAGTTACAGCCGTTGTAGTCGTAGGCGTTCTCATATATTATTATGCGCCTGATAGTTTAACTTCTGCATTTAAAAAGACTACTGTTAACTTAGCAAGTACTCAAGATCAGCTCGTTAAAACTACAAGCCGACTAGCTGTAGATGCTGCAGCCTCCGTAGGTGTTAATCAAGATATGATTACAATAACCAACGTTGTTTCAAGTTTAAAAGAAACAAATCTTGCTCAACAAATTCAAATTGATCGCTTAAGTCATTTAATGAATAAAACTGTAAGACCCATCGTACAATGATTGTACGTTTCATTACAAGAACAAACACCGAAACTTGCAAAAAAAATATTTACTAGCTTTACTCAAGAACAGAAAGACTTTATAACTGCTACTAGCAAACTTATCTTTAATAATTAATATGAATAGACATCGACCCGATACTACTACAACTACTACAACCAAAACCACATCACAAAGTGATGATCTAGATCATCGCTTACGTGAAATCCAAAGAATGAGTTCGGATGACTTCGTTAATCGTGAGTTACCTCGCGCTAACTATAATACTCCTACTGTAGAAACACCTACACCTACTCCTACACCTATTCCTAGTCCTACTTCTACTACGGTTAATACGCCTCATGCAATAAATGACGCTAACGTTGAAGTACTTCCTGCTCCTTCAAGGGGTATATTTCAGAGATCCGCTGAGGAATCTTCAGCAATACATGAATACATGGAACAAAGATCTGCTAATCCAACAATACCTAGAAATAGGTTAACCATAGATACTAATAGTAATAATAATAATTATAATCCTAATGTCACACATACAACTACAAGTCAAAATTCTAATAATGGAAGTGACTTTATCGATCAAGCTCTCAATAATGTGAGGGAAAATGCTCAAGCACGTATTAGGGTAAATACAGAATCCATTGATGTCTATAATGAAATTACTGAGCAAGTACGCGCTTTAAGTATAATTACTAGACAGATTATAAACCAGTTAGCAACATGGAGTTTTAATCATCCATACATAGCGCTAACCCTTGTTTCAACAGTTTCTGGAGTAGGTGTGTTTTTATTTAGGAGTCGTGCTGCCATGATATTTGCACGTCCCTTCGTTAATAACACTCCTGCAGGGTTACCTAATATTATCGATGGTTTCTTACCACGACCAGCAACAACACAACAAGCTGCTAACCAATTCTTTTTACGGCAAGGTCTAGCGTTTGCTTCTCAAATAGGTGGTATAACCGCAATAGTTATTATCTTTGTTAGGGGATTAAGAAGATAAAAATGATAATATATAAAAAAACTATTAAAAATATATTTATAGTACAAAAATATTATTCAACTAGTAGCTTGAGCTTAGAAAGTATTGATATGAAAATCAGAAAAAAGAGTTTTGAAGAGTTATACTCATTTGTATGCAAATTATTATTAGAAAATCCTAATAAAAGTGACGAAATACGATCCTTTTTAGGAGACTGTTATAAATTAGCTTATACACGAGAACCAAATAAAGATGCTATTTTTTGTAATGAATATACTTATGATATATTTTGTAATAATGTAAATGAATTTTACAAAGTAGGCATAATAAATTATATTTATGAAAAACAGTCTGCTTTAAAATTATCCTCAATATTTAATGAAAAAACATGACGTTAACCTTCGTTATCAATTTTAAAAAGATAATTACAAATAATGCAAAGGGCATAAAATATTATTCAACGTATAATCGTTTAATTTCTAATATTGATATTGCAAAAATATTAGAAATGTCTAATTTAAAAGAAATTTTAAGAGAATTTAAAGAGCTAAATCCTCAAAAACAATCAGAAATTAATTCTAGCTTAGACGCATATTATAAGCATGCTTATAACAGTAAATTAAAGGATTTTAATGGTTTAACAACAGATAATTTAGATGATTTCCTAAACCAAGTAAATTTATTATATAAAGATTTCATTGTAAATTATCTTTTTTTATCGCAAAACACTTTGAGTTTGCCTTCTGCTTTTTATAGATAGTCTACAATCTCACAATATTATAATTATAATCGGAGTCTAAATAAACAAATATTTAGTTTAAACCCTGGTTAAATCAAGGACGGGAACCTTGGCAGTGTAAGCTGTTCTATGGTATTGGTAGCCATAGCTGAAAGAGTAACCTTCCGAAACAGTTTTTGATTCATACACTAAATTGGAAAAGTGATATAGATTATGCTGTAACTTTAAAAATTTTGATGATTTATTTTTAAATAGTCTAATATTTTAATCATATTATTTCTACTCTTAATACTGCCAATCGAGCTTTGCATTTCATAACTTCTCCTTGGTGCAGCTTTTTCCATTTTTATTATTCTTTAGGATTATTGCAAATACGTTAAGCACCTCTAGTATATTGCAACAAATTATTTGTTATCGTTTCCTTTCATCATTTGTTATAACTTATCATATATGTTAGATTACATATAGTAATTTATATAGTTTTATCCACTTTCTTGGATGTATTGTTGTTTAATAACAAGAAAATTGAATATGTCTAAAAGAAAAATATATTTACTATTTTTCATTATGTATTATTAATCAATTGCTTCACAACTTAGAAATTTAAATTTTTACTTATTTTTTGAAGCTTACTTATTCCTGTTTTGCACTAATAGGTATTTGGGGTTACAAATAGCTAAAATTTTGCAGCAAATAATTTTTCTTATATACTTTACTGGGTCTTTTTTTATGCTGACGGTATCATTATGTTAATTATATGACTGGTTCCACAAACGTATTAATTATAAAAAATTATTTATTGAAGATCATATAGAAAAGATAATTTTTATTCTATTTTTTATTGGATTAAGGTAAAAATACCTATGTTTCCATTCCATTTATGGCTTCCAAAAGCTACGTAGAAGCTCCTACTACGGAAGTGTTTTACTTGCTGGTATCTTTTGAAATTAGGCTCTTAGGTTTTATACGTTTTCACTTTTCCTATTCCTAATGCTTCTTTTTATTTTTACCCTTAATATTATAATTGCAATTATTTCCATTATTTTAGCTCTTTTACAGTTTGCGACAAAATGATCTAAACGTATCATTGCTATTCATCTATAGCTCATATGAATTTTTTAGTAGGCAATTTTTGTAAAAGATCTTTTAGTTTAACAGGATCTTTATTATTACAAATGCTCATGGTTTTCATCTTCTGCATTATTTTTAGCAATGGTATGTTATATGATGTTATAAATCACGTAATATTTTTATTATCGTGGATAGTTGCTATAATGCCAATGTTCTGTTTTTTCTTTTTCATATTTTCCCTTGCTAATTTAGGATTTCTTCTACCGTTAACTTTATTCAGAAATGTTAATATTTTTTGGTCTATTTCAAACAGTCCTTCAGTAGCTATTTGACTTTATCTGGTATTTTCTATCTGCGGATATTCTTTTATATTACTAACACGTATGCTTTTGGACCAGCAAGTTTTATTTACTAGGTTATTTGATTTGACTCGTAGAGAATTTTATATCTTAGTGCCTTTAGCCATTTTAATATATTTTTAGGTTTATTTCCAAATTATTTAACATCATATTGGATTTTCGGATTATCAGCTTGGTTTAATCTTTAAAAAAACTAATTATATATTCTACTTATAAAAAAATAATCAAAATATACTTAAATTTAATTAAAATATTTTTTGTGGTATAAATAATTAACTTAAAGCTCTAGTATATTTTTATCTTTTCATTAAAATATTAAAACACAGCAGTGACTTCTACTGGACGTGCCTCAATAGCTATAGGTGCTGTTCTCTTTGGGACTTTTATTAATTCTGCTTTAGATCGTAATGCTGCCGATGTACGTGCACAAGCAGATCGGGAAACCTATGCTGAAATTAACGCTAGAAAGCGTGCGTATCAGAATTTTCAAGACTCACGCAAGTCATATGAATCTTCTTACCAAAAACACGGTGAAAAACCTCAATGTGATGAGGATAATTGGAAAGATTGGTCTAAAACTAAATTATTTTTATATAATTAAATGCCATATTAAAAAATTATTGATTAACTTTGGACCACAACATCTGCAGCCCATGGTGTTTTGAGAATGATATAGAGCTTAATGGAGAGATATTCAAAATTGTGATCCACATATGGTTTACCACATGTGGAACTGAAAAACTTATAGAACATAAGAATTTTTTACAATCTTCCTTATTTTGATGTTTAGATTATGTATCATGATGGCGCAAGAACATGCTATTCTTTAGCAGTAGAAAATTTATTAATGATTTATGTGCAAAAGCTTTATACCATATATAAATGTACTGAACGTGCACGTTATATACGAGTCTATTTTTAGAAATAACACGAATTTTAAATCATTTACTTGCTGTACTACACATGCTATGGACGTTGGTGCTTTAACACCTTCTCTGGGCCTTTGAAGAACGTGAAAAACTTATGAGTTTTATGAACGCGTATCGGTGCTAGAATGCACACTGCATTTATTAGACCTGGAGGTGTCGCTTACGATGCCTATTGGTTTATTAAATGATATTATACCTTTATTATACTTTTGCAAATAGGTTAAACGAATGGAGGAATTACTTACAGATAATAGAATCTTTAAAGATCGTTGTTAATATAGGAAAAGTAACTTAGATGTTGCTAAAGATATGCTTTTTCTGGTGTTATGGCACGTGGTAGGGCATTCCTTATGATTACGTAAAATTTACAATTATGAAAACTATAAGAATTTCAATTTAAAATTCCTGTAGGATTAAAGGAGATTGTTTTGATCGGTTTTTAATTAGAGTTACAGAAATGCGTGAAAGTTGCTCTATAATGCTCAGGTATGTGATCGAATAAAAAATGGATTTATAAATGTTCCTTGCTAAATTTGTTAACCTAATCGTTCTGATATGAAACATTTATGGAAGCTTTAATCAACATTTTAAATTCTTCTCAAAGGTATCATAGCTCCTGAAGCTATATCTATACAAGTGTGAAGCACCTAAAGGAGAATTGGTACTTTAATAGCTTCTTATATAATAATAATAAACCTTATGTTGTCATATACGTGTCCAGGCTTTCACCATTAGCCGCTATTAATGCATTTCTCAAAATCATTCTTTAGCTGATGTGTTGCTATTATGGCACTTTAGATATTGTATTGGAGAAGTAGATAGATAATAGTTTTAAAATTGATATTAATTTAGAATTTTATTTAAAGCGGTGTAAAACAACTTAGAGCAAAATTCGCTATCGTCAATATATAAACTATATCGCTCATTTATAAATATATTTAACTGTTATAGTAATTTTTTATTCAAACTTTTATTATATCTTTTGAAATACTAAGATTAAATTTAAATAGCTATTTTTAATAAGGATATAAGATTATTTTTTATATTTTGAAGCATAAGCTTCTTTCGACATGAGGCCTTGAGAGACCTCTTCAAGATCATTTAGACGCTCAAACTCTCGAGTTTGAGCGTCTAGCTTCTTGAGTTTGACGAATAGCCTCTTGGGTTTGCTGAGAAGTATGATAATCTGTAATACTAGAGACTAATAGACCACCACAAGCAATCAAAATACCAGCACGACCCCAAGTTGTATTTTTAGGTTGGGGAGGATAATGATGATTATGGGTATTACGAGAAAAACTAAATAAGCTTCGTTTAGGCTCGGGAGGAGGTATATCAGAAGGATCTACACGCAATACATGATCTAATAGATCAGGTAAATAACGTCTAGTAACAACAACAATAATGCTTGAGACATTAATTAGGGTGCGCAAATAAGACCCACAAAAAGTTAAAAATAAAAGAAAATAAATTAAAAAAAGTGCTAAAGTAGAAAAATTTTCTTTTAAGACTACCAAGTGATAAAAATAATATCGACTAACCAAAAAATATAAAAATGTTAAGCCGTAACAGAAAAAAAAGAAAATATAATAAATTTTCGTTATTGTATAAAATACAATACTATTTAAAGATATAAAAAAATTAAGTACTCCCAATTGGTGCAAAAAGTGTAAAAATGGAATTATAACATTCTTTTTTTTTAAAAAAGAATATTTACTAAAATCTATAGGATATCCTGACAAAATAAGTGATATTATAGTCAAAGGCATCATTACTAATATAATTAGTATTGGAAATAATAACACTAAAATAGATATCAAACCAATAAACAAAAAATGAGTCCATGATATTGTAATAGTTGTATGATCTTTGGTCAAAGTATTGCTCAAAGCAAAAGTATATTGTCTGGTACCAAAAGTAAGAAAAGGATAAAAAAAAGTACAATTTATTCCTTCTACGGGAATAAAAAAGTAACCTTCTATTGGTAAGGATTATAAAGTTGAAATAAATATAAATAATTAAAACCATATTAATGTTATACATCGTTTAAAATATTAAAAATAATATCTTTATCATGAGTTGGTTACAATATTAAATAAAGCAAAATCTCTGTATCCATTTTTAAACCTAATAAGCGTAAAGTCTTTTATCAAAAGGTATTGACTCATACTTTATTTAGATTTATTAAAAAATTAAATAGCATCAGAATGAGGGTGCGAATATTATTTACATATAACATCATCTAATTTGCAGAAAGCGACCACGATTGCAAGATACGACGGGAAATATTGTAGATATTTTATTTATTATGTATATTTAATTATTAGAAAAATTAAAAGAAATTATTTGAAGAGGCATAAAAGCATGATTTACTCCACACAATTCAAACATTGGCCATGAAAAATACCAGACGGTTTATATAACAAGATATTGGTTTAAACGACCGGGTACGGCATCACTTTTAAACCTAATAAGGCACTGCAAATGCATGATAACATCTTTAGAAGTATTAATAATCTACATTAGTTTCCACAGTATAAATAAAGGATTATCACAGTTAATAAACGAGTTCTCCTTCAACGAATCAGGTTCATTATCATATAAGAATCCCATTCTAAACCAAGTTACCATATTCAAAGCTCCATACCATTGATTAGCATAGCTTTAATGTCATCTGAGGTTCAAAATTTCTTCCATAGAATAAAGTAGAGCAAATATGGAATAGCTATTGCGAATAAATAAAAGAAGGTATTAAAGTCCAACTATTTCTAAAACGTACCATGATTTATATTATAAAATAGAAATATTGTTTTTGTCGATTATGTTTTTAATTGTAGGATTTTCCAAATATAAGAGTATCTTTTAAGATTGAAATAATTAAAGAGTAACAAAGCCAAAATCAAAATTAAAACAAATGAATATTATGATGTAAATCGATAAACCTTCCATCAAAGGAGAAGCAGATCTTGAAAATTACATTGCCAAAGCGTGCTAAATCGTAATCATTAATTTATACTTTTCTTTTCTTTATACTGTTGTTTTAGTTTTACGAGGTTTTTACTTTGTGGTTTTTTATTGGGCATCTTTAATGCTTGATCTTTATTTTTATTCCCCTAAAATTTTTGTATATAATTATTAAAAATAAAATTGCAATTGGAATCAATAAATAGTTTAACTCTATACTGAAATTAAAAATATCTATTGTTATATGAAACCATGCTGAACAATAATAAGATAAAGCAATTATTAGCATTATCGATATAACGTATAATAATATTGAATTATCCAAAAACAACCTTTTGACAATTTTAAACATTTCTTATTTTAGATTGAATATCATTGTCAACTATATTTCTCAAACTTTCTAAAGTTACCTCTGATTTCGAATTTTGTATTAATGTTATCATCTTTTCTTTCAACATTGTTTTGTATTCTTCTAGCTTTAATAAATCCGGTATTAATATATCAATGTAACGCTTAATATATGCTATTTTCTCTTCAACAGTAAAATTTTCAATTATTTTTATATATTCATAATTTATTATAAATTCGTTTGGTTTTAAAATTATATGATTTTTTAACATTATATATAAAATTATTATTGTTTGCATTATAGTTAAAACAAAGAATATGTTTTTTATCATTTTTCGTTCCTTCCCTCCCATTGTATTTTCAAAATCATACAGAATTAGTATATCACATATAACTGTTATTATAAATATAGGTATTAGAAAGGAAATAGGTTGTATTTCATATTCCGTTATCGATAAAGTTATTTTATATTTATTACCAGCATGTATAAAAAACATATTGACTATTAGCAATAAAAATAATATATTTAATCTTCTTGCTTTTGATAATAAATGTTTTTCAGTATTTTTTCTTTCTGGATCAACAATATAATATACTTTTAAGCCTACTTTAAAATAGTTAACTAATTCTTCTAGATTTCCCATTATACGACTAATTTTCCAGTTAATTATATCTGTGGAAGATGCATAAAAAGAGATCATATCTTCTTTTTCCAATAGCATTTCATGTATTTTTTTATATGTAACGTTATCTTCATAAAAATATTTATTAATAACATCATCATATACACAATCTTTTTCATAAAAGAATTTTCTTACCTTTTTAATTATATTTGTTATAAAGTAAAGAAGTAAAAAATAATACATATATTGAAATGTGCTATGATATAAATCATAAACTATTGATATTACTAATAAACTATGAGGCAAGTAATAAACAAAACGAGATATATTATTACAAAGATAGTTTACGATTGATAATGAAACAGTATAAAAAATATTTAATAACAAGGGATACTTGCTAGTATTTTCCTTTAATATAAATTCTTTAGGAAATATATCTGATAAATCGCTAAACAAATCGTGAAGAATCATGTAGCCTCGAACCCGGCCAAAGTCATGTAATTTTGTATACCAATTATCTTGACGTGAGAGATAAAAATGTAATCTTAAGATATAAGGAAAAAATATTAGATCTAATATTTTTAAATAAAGCATTACACTTAATAAAAACAAAAAGATATCAAAAAGTGAGCCTAAATGAAAAGAAAATGAAGTTGCACCAATTAATTTTGTATAACCTATCATTTGCAACCGTAAAATCAAAAATATAAAACAATTAAAAATAAAATATAAAATAATCATGAAATATGTAAAAGACTTATTAGACATATAATAATAATCTAGATCCAACAAATAATCGAAGCTATTATTAACGACAAATTAAATGGGATATCACGTGGTAATCTTTTATAAATAAATATAACCCATATAAAAGATAATAAAAATATAAAACCTATAAATTCTATCAACATT
>Ga0302227_10000609_pt1 | contig 29872 bp, 43 predicted proteins | sample II_Palsa_N1_1_FD_193525 | JGI IMG/M metagenome (GOLD analysis project Ga0302227, IMG submission 193525) | Peat permafrost microbial communities from Stordalen Mire near Abisko, Sweden - II_Palsa_N1_1 | ecosystem: Environmental > Terrestrial > Soil > Palsa > Peat permafrost | place: Sweden... | reverse complement strand
TTTCAAAATCCCCTTCCCCCCCCCCCCCCCCCCCCTCGCAGCTCTGTCTAACGATCTGTTCTTCCCCTCGCAAACGCCTTCAGGCTGAAAAGGACAACGACAACTTGAAAAAAGCCGGCGAGACAAAGATTCTCGCGTCTGCTGTCTGTGCGATCATTGCCGCTCACTACCACGACAAGGTTCTTTGCGCCCTCGTTCATTTGTGATTTCTGACCTTTTCATTCAATTTTCAGGGTATGGCTGGAGCTTCGGCGTTTATCGACAAGCATTTCCTGTCTCGCCAAATTGACATTCAGGAGACTCTTGTTTTGAAGAATCCCAAGAGGCTGCTGACCGCCCTGATGGTGCGCCAGAACAAGCCCAAGCCCGTCTCCAGAATCCTGGCCGAGACTGGCCGTCTATCTAACTATGCAATGTTCCGTGTCGGCGTATTCTCGGGAGAGACGATGCTTGCCGAAGGTGGTCATGTTTTTTTTTTTTGATCTTATTTTAATAAAAAATTTCCTGTTTAGCCTCTGCACAATCCATCAAACTGGCAACGACTCTGGCAGCCAAGCGAGCTCTCCAGGAAAACTACCTCGACGAGCTTCAAAAGTTCCCCGTTGTGGATCCGGAAGGAAACGTCGCTTACCTCTCCGTGGCGGACACGGCTCCTTTGAACCGTTGAGCAATCCCCCCCCCCCCCAAAAAAAAAAAAAATAGCTTTTTCAACAAACCCCAAAAGCACGAACACTGTCTTTTAGACTACAATTTTTTTTGTTTCCCCTTTATTGCCAAGTACGGTAGTTTTTTTTCTTTTTTGTCTTCGGTTTTGTTTGTACATGATTTTTTTTTTCCTTGGCTCTTACGCATTTGGTGCCCGCTTGCGCATCAAGTCGACAAACGCAGAGTGCGGTAACTCGACATTGCCGATCATTTTCATCTTCTTCTTGCCTTCCTTTTGCTTGTTGAGCAGCTTCATCTTGCGAGTGACATCGCCTCCATACTATTTATTTTATATATTATTTAAATGGACGAATAAAATCAAGCACCGTACACAGCGCGCTGTGACGTTTTTCCGCATCGCAGACAGTGTTTCACGTGCAACGACCTTGGTGCCACTTGACCCAACGCATGCCTGAATCGCCACTTCGTAGAGTTGCCTTTGCACCGCAAAGACCTTTAAAAAAAAACATTTTTATTTTTAACGACTGATACTTTGGTATGGTTTCCTTGAGGCGATGGACGAGGTCTTTTCCGATCCGCACTGCATGGTCACGATGAACGACTGCCGAGAGTGCGTCCACGGGCTTCCCGTTGAGCAAGATCTCGAGCTTGCACAGGGGCGCCTTCTCGTACCCGCCGTCCTCGTAGTCGAGCGAAACATAGCCAGCTGAAATGGACTTGATTTCGTCAAAAAAGTCGGTGATCATCTCGCTCAGTGGGAGGCGGTAGCGGATCAGAACACGTGTGTCGCTGATGTACGACAGCTCGAGTTGTACGCCGCGGCGTCCCTCGCACAGCTGGATCATCGGGCCCAGGTACTCTTTTGGGAAGATCATCGTGGCCAACGAAACGGGCTCTTCAAAGACAATCTGCTTAACTTGATCCTCGCTCGGGAACATGGTTGGGTTTGACATGAACGTGATACTGCCGTCGCGGTGAGTGTCTATTAAATCAAACTTTAAAACGTAGCAAGAAAACTATTTAAATACCTTTGTAAGGCACTGTCGGCGTTGTGGCAATCACATTTGAATCGTGCTCCTGTTCAAGGCGCTGGATGAACACATCCATGTGCAATAGCCCCAAGAAGCCGATGCGCCACCCTTGTCCAAGTGCAACACTGCAAAAAAAAAGGAAAAAAATAAAAATAAATTAGTAACGAACCATTTAAAACTCTCGTTCCAACCTGGTCTCTTTTTGGATCGTTACACTGTTGTCATTGAGAGTTAGCCTCTCCAGTGACTCTGCGAGTTTGTCAAATTCATCCGCTTCTGCAGGAAAGATCCCTGCAAATACCTGCAATTTGAAAATTTTTTATTATTATTTAGGAATGGAAACATAATCTTTCTGATGCTACCATGGGCTTGGCGGGCTGAAAACCTGGCAAAGGTTCCACTGGGCTCTTGTGGTGGTACAACGTGTCACCAACGCGAGCCTCCTTGGCAGTCTTCATTCCAAATATGGCGTAGCCCACTTGTCCGGCAAATCTGCAAAATTCACATTAAAAATAAATAAAAAAAATATGTATTCCTTTTTTTGCATACAAGACGTCGGTTGGTTTTTGTTCAGGATGCATTATCCCGATCTCATGTACCTCATACTTGTTGTCTGAGGAGGCGGTGACAATTCGATCGCCTTTTCGGAGGACCCCGTCGACAAGACTGACCAAGCAGATCACCCCTCGGTACTCGTCAAACCACGAGTCAAACAGTAGAGCTCGAAGAGGGGCAGCACGATCTCCCTTGGGACTTGGAAACTTGTCCACAACCACCGAGAGCACCGAGGGGACGTTTAGATTTGTCTTTGCCGAGATCTGCGAGACAACAAATGAAAACGTCGACGCAAGGGTGTGCAAACCAACCTTGACGATCTCGTCCGCTAGGTTAATGTCCAGTGTCGACTCTATTTGTTTGGCAACGCCCTCTGGATCGGCGCCTTGAAGGTCGATCTATCGACACAGTTATTTGCCTGTTTGCACTGGGTGGGTGGGTACCTTGTTCAGCACTGGCACAACAGTCAGGTTGTGCGAAAGAGCCAGGTAATAGTTTGCCAATGTCTGTGCTTGGACGCCTTGGTTTGCATCCACAAGTAGGATCTGCGAGAGGGCTTAAAACAAAACAGAAGAATCACTGTCTAGCCTACCGCGCCTTGACAAGCAGCCATCGACCGTGTCACCTCGTACGTAAAGTCGACGTGTCCGGGAGTGTCGATCAGGTTGAGCAGGTATGTTTTCCCATCCGTGTGCTTGTGAAACATTGACGCACTCTGTGCCTTCACGGCTGTTTTTTTTCGAACGAGAGGTATTAGTCTCTGTCTCACTGAAGCACAACGTACTGATGCCTCGATCGCGCTCAACCTTGAGCTTGTCCAGAACCTGACGATTAAAGTTGACCCCCGTCCCTGACCTGATCGTCCCTGTCAGCTCCAGCAAGCGGTCCGCGAGTGTGCTGGCCAAAGCACGACTTTAGGACATGCAAATAATAGAAACCACACACCTCTTGCCGTGGTCAATGTGCGCAATGATGCAAAAGTTGCGGATGCGCTCTTGCGTAAACTGCTCCATCTCTGACGACGAAAGATCTGGGGCCAGCGACGACAGTGACTGCCGCATCGCCGGTGTCCTTACACTGGACGCACGGAGCAAACGACTGGCCGTCCACATGGTCTTCAAAAACTGGGAGAGCGTCGGTTAGTAACCTCGCCAAATCTTAGTCGACTGCGCCAGTGATGAAGAACTGAAGAAAGAAAGAAAGAAATCGGATTAAAAAATATGTGCCTGATGAGTTCAGTTCGTTGGAGCGATTGGACGGGGAAGGCGACAGAACGATCCAGTGAGACCACGCAAAGAGAAGTCGATGAAACGATGTGGCGTGCGCCAGAGGGAGTGGAGTAATGAGTTGGGTCCGTCGACGAAGAAGGGGCGTGTGAGTTCAGCAGGCAGAGAAGAGGACGGTGCACGCACAGCACATCAGGAGAAGGGACACGAGCACATCAGGAGAAGACAACATCACATGCGCAAATAGAGCGAGGCGGCCGTGACTTAGGATGCAGCATAAAGCTTAGTCGATCGACTAAGAAATTTTTAAAAAAGTTGCTTTTTCATACACACACACAAAAAAAAGGAGAGAAAAACTATGGGTAGCCCTACAGTATAAAAACAAAACACAGGAAACAGGAAAGGAAAGAAAAAAAAAAGAAAAAAAATAGACGAAAGATTTTTTTTTTCTGGTTTGTGTAGATAAATGGAAAGATGGGGAGTGAATTCGATGGGTATAGATTGTTACGACGAGACCATGCTGCCACTGGTCACACGCGGGATCCCACTCGTTGTTCTTTTTTGAAAGGGAAATGAAAGAAAAAAAAATGAGTGTTAAATTCCTGCAAAGTAGTATGATACCTTGAGGACGAGGATTTGGCAGCAAGCGACTGCTCCAGTTGCACAGACAAGTCGACGGGCACTTGCCAGAGCAACGACTGGTGCTCAATCATGAGTGTGAGAACCTTGCGGATACTCTTCTGACGATCTGCATCCTTCTCCAGTTCCTTCTTCTTGTCCGCTAGAATGCTCTTTTCCCTATTTATTTACGATATGATCAATAAATAAAAAAAAGAAAGGAAAAAAGGAAAGGAAATTGAATACCTGGAATCACGGAAGAGGGCTGGGCCGAGACACACAGCCAAATTATCCGGGGTCATCTTGTTGACCTCCTTGTTGTTGCTCAACAGGGCCATAAACTTGAGCATGACCGCAGCGAGATCACGATGGGCAACGGGGAGCATGATCGAAAGTAGTTGCAGGGCTTGAATTTGTTGCTTCTTGTTGCCCAGCTCTGTGTTCAAGAGTTCCAAATAAAAATAAAAAGTTAAAAAAAACACAAAGTAAAATTAAATTCATACTCTCTACGGCAGCATAGTTCTTGTACAGATTGGACGTAAACAGAGGGTCCGGCAGATCATGAAGGTATCGTTTCAAGAGACCAGCAACATCCTAGAAGGGAAAACAAGTAAGCAAATATTAATTTGTTTCTTCCTCCTTCTTACGTGAACTTTCTCGCCCACAAGATCGATGGGTCCACCAGTCTTATCGCAGTGCTCACGCATGTTTTCAATCTTGCGCGCGTTGCCGGGTACACGGAAGATACCCTCTGTGTTGAGACCTGAATGATTTTTTTTTGTTTTGTTTTTTGTTTTTGTATGTATTGGGTTATCAGGATTTGATCAAATTACACCCCCCCGCCCCCTCCCCAAATTACCTTCGCGACTCAAAAACTCAATCAGATTCTTCATAAACATGGGGATGTAGCCGTGCGACCAGGTCGTGCGTACACCACGCTTGATGACAGTCTCAGAGAGATCCACGCCAAAGACAGTTTTGCCGTCGCCTAAGGACGGGAGATTGTTTAGGAGGGAAAAAAAAAAAAATGCCTCTCTTGAGCACACATACCCTTGATCTTATTGGTTTTCTTGAATGCGTCCACCGTCCAACGGAGGTTGTCCCTAAACTTGGATCCCTTTTGCTCAACGAGGCCAGTAAACTGCAGCATGGCCAACTTTTCTGCGTGCACGAGCTCGTCCGAAGACAGTTCAGAGATCATCCTCTGGCGCATGCGTCGCTTCGAAGGAGAACGCTTCATTTTGTCGCGGAAATCTTTGAGCTTGGCCTCCTTATCCTCCTCGCTTGCGTTGTGGAACATCTTGCGAATCTGGGCATAATAACAATAATAATAATAAAAAGTCAGACGACGACTTTTGTTGCACACAATCCGTAATCCTACCGGTGGCAGACGGAAGGGGTTTTCTTTTCGCTGGTGTGCTTCCTGTGGCTCCTCGGTCTCCTCCATATCCTCGGCAACACTGTTGCCCTTGGCATTGAGGTACTCTTGTTCGAGCGAAAGGTTGAGGTACTTGACACGACGAATGAGGGCTTTGATCTGAATGTCTGACAAAAGCTCGTGCGACTGCTGGATAAACTGCTCGTCCACGAGCTCGCCGTCTGGACATTTTGGAATAAGAAACGAAAACAAGAAGGGAAAAAAAAAACATACTCTCAAACATGTCGGCATACTGGGGAAAACCGGCCTCGTCGAGCCACTCGACCGCAGTTTCGATAGTGAGGTCTTCAAACTCGGTCTGAGCACTGCCACTCGGATGGTTCTTGGAGCTCTTGGTGGACGAGTGCGTGGTCAGTTTGGCGGTACCTTCCTCAACCTCCTCGCCTTCGACTCCCTCCTTGTCCTCGTCCTCCTCTTCGTCGTCCTCCTCCTCCTCCTCTTCCTCAGACTCCTCGTCCTCGCTGTTGTTGTTGGACGAAGACAATGTAGACTCTGGGATCAGGCTCATCGGCTGAACGTCCTTGGGGTCCAGATTACCCACAACACCAGAGCAAATACCCTACAGGTTTTGTTTGATGATGTGTCGTTTCACTTTAGACGGGCGGGAAGAAGGCAAAGAAATCACATACCTTCCACATTGTGTCCGACATCTTGTCAATCACAAAGATTTGCTCGCCCTTGAGGAACATGAGCTCATCCAGAGTGGACGCCAAGTGATCGCAGATGGCAACGTAAGGTTCACCGTCTTCCGAAAGGCCCCGCGAGTGGCCTCCGTCCGATCCAAACTTGTTATGCCCACTTGACTCGCTAAAGATGTGCCAATTTTTGAATAATAATAAAAAAAATTCAACGAACAGCGATGGAGACGTACAGTGCATATGCGCGCTCCGCTTCCGCCAAGAGGGCTGGATCGTCTTTCTTTCCCCTAAACTTGATCGCGTCCAGTTTTGTGAGAGAATTTGCTTTCCTCCTTTAACGAAAAAAGAAAAACATTAATGGAATGGGGAAAAACAAACAAACACGAAAGACTCACTTGGACTCTTTCCGCACAAGCGCAAGCTTCTTCTTGTCCACGGGCTCTGACTTGGGCTCTTGCGGACCAGTTGCCTCATACGGAGGTGTCGTGGGCTCGTCGTCTTCTGCGGCATCCACCTTGACGTGGAACTCGGTATCGGCGGTGACACCACTGTCGGACGAGTCTTCCGCAGCGTGTGTTTTCTTGTCTGCCCTTCGCTTGGTCGAGTTGACACGCTTCAGCTTGGCAGACTTTTTGTGCTTGAGATCGGTAGAGTGCTGCGTTTCATTTTTTTTTTTTTTGGTTGTTGTTTGTTTGTTTGTATTTAATAAATGAAAAACGCTCCATTCCTTTTTACCTCGTCATCTTCGCCGCTAAGCTTGACCTCTGTTGTAGTTGTGATGACTTCCGTGTGGCTGAAAACAAATAACGAGTACGCATGAGCACACGCAAACACACTCGTTTACCTCTTTTTGGCAGCCTTTTTCTTCTTCTTGGTGGGGTCAGATCCGTCGTCGCTGGTTGGAGACACGGGCATTTGATCGCTTTCGCCGACATCCAACAGTGGGCTCTTGGTTGAGGACCTTCGCTTGTCGCTGGGCGTGGTTGGTGTAGACTCTGAGCTGATGTCCTCTGTCGACTTTGACGACGGGATGCTGGGCAACGCCAATGACGCCGAGGGATGGTCGTTGTTTTCCGGCGATGCGTCGACTTCCGCGCCGCCCTTGTCCAAGTCCAAAAGTGCGGCCTCCTCTGGAGATGGCTCCGCGACAGCGCCGGGAGCCTCTTCGGTTTCAACCACGACTGCGGGGGGCGTTGAATCGGCAGCATTCTCGGTGGGCACAGCTGCAGCCACAGCTGCAGGAGACTCGTCCGATGATGGGGCGGTAGCGGCGGCGGCTTCAGCGGCAGCAATGACGGCTGCCTTGGGGAGCTTGTCCAGGGCGGGTTTGGACGCTCGCTTGACCATGGGGGGCGTGTTACTGCCGGACAGTGGTCCAGAGCTCAGTTCGCCTTCCGATTTTGAGGTGCGCTGTTGCTGGGTGAACGAAACTGGTGTGGTGGGGTCGATCTCCACCACTGCAAGGAAACGTTAAGATGGCGTACTCTTTTTTGTGTCTTGTGTGTCCTTACCTCCATTACTCCTCAGCGACTTGAGCGTCCGCAGGAAGCTAGCACGGTTGAGCGACGGAGAGGTCGCGTTCTGCTTCACCTTTAGCGAGATAGCCTCTGCCGTGAGCTCGGACGGGTCGGAAATATTGAGGATGACGGTGTGCTATGGTAGATCGATTAGCGCTACTTTTTTTTTCTTGCAAGAAAGCATACATGAAATAGCGACTCGATCAGGTGCACGGCAACAGAACGGCGTGCCTTTTGCAGACTGGATGCGCGGGCGGGGGTGAACGAGACGAGAACGTAGCGCTCCTGGTCCTTCGCGTGATCAATAAACTTGATGTAGCCAAACAAGATCTGCCCCTCCTGGCCCTTTTCCTCCAGTTTCTTTTGCAGAGGCTCAAGGCCTCCATCGCCGCTAGCCGTCAAAGTCAGACCAGTGCGCTTGTTCTCCATGATCAGCCTGTTTTTTTTTTTTTGGGGGGGGGGATGTTTTGAGCACTGAGATGACCGTCGTCCTTACCATCGCTCGTGGTCTCCCTCCTCGCGGATGTGGTTGTACGCATTGCGAACGTCTTCGTTCTCAATCGTCGGATTGCCACCACCGGGAATGTCGATTTTCAAATTGAGCGATGACATTTCCTGGGAACCTGTGTGCATGTTGGTTTAGACATAGTCCACAGCGCCTGCCGCAAGCGTACGTGGCGGTGTCGACACCCTCGGTTGCTTGTAGCGTTAGCTATCCACCCAGTCGTGCACAGACCACAATGAACAATGCCCCAACTGATGGAAGACGGGACTCGCTGCGACGACAACGAACGGCGCTGCTCACCCGGGCACGTCCTATCTGCTCCTTTTGTGTGACATTCGTTGATGAGTGACTTCAAGGGAATAAAAAAAAATAAAAATAAAAAAAAAGGTATTGCAAAGCGGCACAAACCCAAGCAAGGGCGCATGCGCACGAGTGCAATGCACACGCAAACCCTGGCAGAAGAATGAAAACAAAAACGCACTGTACCGTCGCGCAATGAAAACACATAGTTAAAAACATCGAGCTGCAAGTCGATTCTGAAAGCGTCGCCACAGCCACGTGGGCACCTTCACCGACAGTAGCATACCCTATTTCTAGGCCGCTTCACAACAGGACAGAGCCTGGGCGCGGTTCGTGCGAGACACAACGCAAATCATCAATGAAAGTTGACAGAGACAAACAAACTTTACACGGCCACAACCTCTTTGCCAAAGGGACGAAAAAAAATACTGACGCACGCTCTGCTCCCTTCACCTCGCAGTCCCCCTTCTGCGGCATGAGACAAACACCGAACGTGCCACCCAAAGAAACAGCGCACGCTCGAGCCGGCGACGTCGCGGTTCTATTTTTGGGTCACATGCTAAATGTGGCCGCTGCAGTTTGCATCCCATCATAGCCCAATGGACCATCGGCGAGTCGTGACGCTGATCCAGCACTACCTGAAGGAGCAAGGGTATGGCCTGACCCTGTCGGCGCTGCAGGAGGATGCAAATCAGGAGTTTGTCGAGCACGCCGTGCCGTCGGGCGAGCTGGCGTCGATCCTGGCCAAGCACGCAGAGGCCGAGACGATTGCGGGGATGGCCAAGCTTAGCGTCCTGTCCAAGTAACGTGATGGGGGTTTCCTCTTTGTTTGTGTAAATCCCCGTGTTGCAGGGACCAAAAGCAGGACGACGACGAACTCTCAAGACCGGGCAACTCGCAGATCCCCAATGGGCTCGAGCGCACGTACACGGCGATCCACTCTGGCAACATTCTGACAGTGCGAACCGACCCGTCGCACAACATCATCATAACGGGCGGCACGGATCGGACGGTACGAGTGATCGACAGTCTCTCTGGTGACCTGTTGCGGACGCTCACGCATCACAAGGCCGGTGTGCTCTCGGTGGACATCCATCCGACCGAGCGCAACCTCATCCTGACTAGCGGCATGGATGCCACACACCATTTGGTGGATCTGAACGAACCGTTTGACGAGAAGGCCGTCATCAAGTCATGGAAGGATCACAGCAAATTCGTGGTGCGAGCAAAGTGTACGATGTCTCTTTTTTTTCCCTCGATGAAAAGACATTAATTTTAACAATCAGGGTCGCCCGATGGAAACTACTTTGCGACATGCTCGTTCGACAAGACCGCGTGTCTGTATGGGCCCAAGGGCGATCAAAAGTATGCCCTTCTTCACCGATTCCAGCATCGGGGCAACGTCGAGGTGAGCGAAATGGCTTTTTCACACAATGTTTAACGAGTTGTTTTCTGATTGCAGGCGGTCACGTTCTCTCACGACAGCCAGTACGCTGTCTTCTCATCGCGCGACGACAATTACCTGCACTACATCAAGCTCGCTGATTGCTCGTTCACGTCGTTCAACATGAACGCCAACAAGGACGACTTTGTGAGCTTTACGGCGATGGAGCGTATGCTTTTTCTTTCTTTCTGACATGAGCTAATTGATTTGTGGCTGTGACAAGTCGCTTTCTCGCCCGACAGCAAGTACCTGCTTGTGGCAACGGACAAGTCGCGTCTGATTCTTTTCCGTGCCTTTTCTGCAGACCAAGTGCTCAACTTTTACGGCGTTGAGAACAACGAGTACAGCCAGCCACGTATCGCCTGGCACCCCTCGGGCAAATATTTTTACGTGACCTCTTCGGTAAGTAGAATGCTTTTGTGCAGTCCAAATTTAATTGTAATAATTTTTTTTTTTTTTTTTTTTTCCCCCAGGAGCGACTGATCGTTGCCTTCGACATCGCCACTCGATCGATCGTCTGTACCCTCGACGACCATACCAAGAATGTGCGCGACATCTACTACGACACCGCTCAGAACTGTCTGTGGTCGTGCAGCTACGACGAGACCGTGCGCCAGTGGATCTTTGACGAGGCGATGTTGTAATTTTTTAGAAAGTTATTTTTGGAACAACCTCCTCCACGAGAAACTTGCCTTTCGCGGAAAATGGCACCAAAGTCGTCTACACAGACCCACCAAACCACGCTGGTACGTTCAGGCCGTTAGTGGAGCGGTTGGGGGTGGGTGGGAGTGGAGAGAGGACGAGAGGGAGGGGGAAGAGAGCAACCAACAGAGAAACACAGGAAGGACGTGGATGCGTTTGGTTGCTTGCTAAAAAAAGACACGTAAAATAAAATGTAAAATAAAAAAAAAAAACGGGGCACAGGTCATCGTCGGCTCTGGTGGTGTCGGCAAGTCGTGCCTGACAGTCATGTTCCTCAAGAAGGAGTTCCTGAGCGAGTACGACCCAACCATTGGTAATGTCGTGTTTGTCGTCCAAAACCGTTGCGTTGTTTGTTCGATTGAATCTCCCGACTCTATTCACCCCACCCCACACCCACCCTACCCCACCCCGTCTCGTTTCGTTGTGCAAGCACCATTATACTAACTCTGCTTGTGTTGTATATGCAGAGGAGAACTACCGAAAGAAAATCAACACGGACGGCGTGGAGACCACGGTGGACATTGTCGACACCGCAGGACAGGTAACGAACGCGTGTCAGCCCCCCTCGCAACGGTGCTTACCCACCCCCAAAAAATAACAGCAAGAATACTCAAGTTTACGTGACAGCCACCTGAGAACAGGCGAGGGCTTTATGCTGTGCTTTGCAATCAACGACCAGAACTCGTTTGTGGAGCTCAAAGAGTTGCACTCGGCAATCTTGCGGCTGCGGGACAACAACTCCAAGACGCCCTGTGTTGTCGTGGCATGCAAGTGCGATCTCGAAGGCGAGCGCGATGTGGACGTCGCTACAGCAAAGGCATGGTCCGACTCCATCAAGGCACCCTTCATCGAGACCTCTGCAAAGGTTTGCTTACTCAAATTACCCCCGAGTGTGACCTTTGCTGTTGATCTTCTAGACAAACAAAAACGTCGATGAAGCCTTCCATTTGCTTGTCAGCGAAGTTCGCAAGCTGACACCAAATAAGCAAGGTTCGGGAAGTTCCAAGAAGAAGAGCGGCTGCATTCTACTCTGAAAGGACCGAAGGCAGCAGCAGCAGCAGCAACGCTAGTCATCAGCAGCACTAAACACACACATACCACACCACACCACACCACACCACACACACACAAAAAAAATTCTAAATAAAAAAAAAAGAGCGGTTTTTGAAAACAGGACGTCGAGAAAAAGATTTCTTTCTTGCGACGTTTGCTTTCTTTTGCCCCCCTTTCCTTTTTGTCGGCCAATTGTTTTTTTTGTTTCTCGTTCATTCCTATTAAGATACCTTCCTTTTTCCTTTTTAATCTGTGTACTCTTGAATTTTACAAAATACAGTTTTCTCTCCTTTTCATATTGTCGGACAGAGCATACTAATTCGAGTTGTTGTCTGTGAGGTGTGTCCGCCATCGCAATGCTAGGGTTCCTTTTCCCTTTCTTCGTCGAGTTAATGTCGATTGTGAACGATGAATGCAAAGTGAATTTTGTTCTCAGCGAAGTTCTACAATTTATTATTCTTTCTTCCTCTACCCTTGTTTTCTTCCTCTACCTTGTTTTTATATTTCGTTCCTTCTTTCTTTTCAACCACTGTATTCTCTCCTCTCTTGTGCTTTTCACAACATTCTGAATACGCACTCTCTTTCCGACCATCTCTGTCCAATCACTCCATTCATAAAACCTTGTTTTGTAACTGATTGAACCTGAATTGTAAAATTCTCATTGCACTCAGCGTTACAGTCGCGACAACAAATTTATTTATTGTTTCCTTTCCTGACTACCAGGCTGCGTCGCTCATGCTGAGGACAATGCGACCGGAGACGACGCGGTTCTCCAGCATGGTTTGGGCGTCGGCAAACTTGTCGAGGGGGAGAACCTGTGAAATCTTGGGACGAATGCCTGTCTCCTTCAAGAATCTGAAGCATCGATCGAGTTCCGGTGCGGTACAGCTACTCCATCATACCGCATGAGCGTACGTGTGCCCTAAAAAAAGTGTGTACCTGTCGCTGCCAATCACCTCGAGGCCGTTGATGATAGCCAGGCCAACTGGCAGGTTCGCTGTTCCTGTGGTCACGTTTCCAATCAGGACAAGTCGACCGCGAGGCTTGAGCGACCGAAGTGATCCCATGAAGGTGGGCGCGCCAACAGCCTCGAAAGCCATGTCAACCTGCACAGGCGAGATAAAAAAGAAAAAATAGATAAATATTATCAAGGACGACTGCACGTACGCCAGCTTTCAATGTCGGGTGCTTGTGAAAGTTGCCGTCTTTGGAGACGACGATATCGTTGGCACCCAAGTCGTGCAGGTAGTCTTGCTTGCTCTCGCTCGATGTGATTGCTGTCACATGGCAGCCCTGCAACCATAGTATTAGAATGAATATATTTGTCCTTGTATTTATACTGTACCATGGCCTTGGCGATCTGGACAGCCGCGCTGCCGACTCCGCCGGTAGCACCAGTAATGACCAGTCGCTCGCCTGCTTGGAGTCGTCCACGAGTGATAGCCGCATGCCAAACCGTGCCAAATGTGCACATGACCGACGCAGCCTCCACCGCCGTGAAGCCCTCTGGCACGCCCACGAACGCCGTCGATCCACACACTACGTACTGCGCATAGCCGCCGTCATTGGTCAGACCGAGGAACGAATCGCGCCGGTTTGAACAGTAGGACGATTGGCCGCTCAAACACGACTCGCAGTGCCCGCACGGCGCCTGGTTTTGTTGTGTACAGTCATTGTTCAGTCTGTTGTAAGAATCACGGCCGGGTAGGTACCCAGTGTAGAGAGACAACGCGATCGCCCAACTTGAGACCGCCAACAGCCGCGCCCACTTGGTCCACGACACCTGCGATTTCACTGTGTGGTGTGGTGTGGTGTGTTCAGCATCACGAGAATCTCCCTCCGCGTAAGAGGAACAACATACTGCCCAGGAACGACGCCGTGCTTGATAAAGGGGAAGGCGCCCTTGCGATCGAGGACATCGCGGTGGCAGACTCCGCACGCCGACACCTTGACACGCACCTGATGGGCGTTTGGTTCCGGGATGGGCATGGCCTGCAGCTTGAGCTCACCGATGTCTCCAGGCTTGGTCAGGCGCACGGCCCGCATCGTCGACAGGCCTATTCCAGTCCTGTGTTTAAGAGCACCCTGAGGAATACTCGACATGTGTGTACCTCGGCGCCTTAGCATCCACATGATTTCGTCAAGTTCAGCTGTAACAACAAAGAAATTCTCTAGGAAAACAGGAACTCGGATCTCCTTGGGATCTCCTCGGTCCCTACATGCTACGATAGGAGCAATTCAAAAAAAATAAAGAAACCAAGAAAAAGAACGGAAAGAATAAAAAAATTTTTTATTTTTATTGGTTTGCTTGAGAAAGGGCTTGGACTTCGGGGAGGAATTCCTTCCAGAGCTCGATAATCTACCGTACATTTTGTTCATTCAACGACTGCAAAGAAAGGAAAAAGCAAACCTTCTTTTGTGTGCCCATCATCGACTCGACAAAGAGCTGCATGGCCTTTTGGAAATCAGCGACCTTCTCGTCATCAAACTTGGCCAGCTCCTCGCGAATGAGCTTGGAAATGTCCTCGAAATCTTTCTTGGCCTTGACCTCGGCCTCCTCAGCCTGTGCACACATGCTCTCAATAAAAAGCAAAATACTACATGTATTTTTTACCTCCTCGACTTCCTTCTCGAGGCCACCGACCTTGCTGGCCTTGGCAGGCTGCAGGCGGGTCTTCTCGAGTGTCTCGCGCTTTGAGACAAGGGACTTTCCGGCCGCTTGAACGGCAGCATAAGACTTGCCACGGGCTTGCAGGACAAGCTTGATGGATCCCATCGTGCGAAGGTACTCGTCGACCGTGTTGCCAAAGACGAGGTCGTCCTGCGTTGCCTGCTCGTTGAGCAAGTCCTTGATCTTTTGCTGGACCTTTGTCAACTGCGAAAATGCGTTGGAGAGCGGCTTGTTTGACTCGCTCGACGAGAGCGAGCCCATGGCTTCACCAAAGTCACCCGAAGCGGCCGCAAGATCTACCGGGGGTTTCTTACTTTTTTTAAAAAAAAAACAAAAAAAAAAAACACGTCCAGGCTATCCAAATTGTTACCCTTGCGCTGCTTGACGACCGAGTCGACGCACTTGTACAGAGCCTTGAACTGCGATTCGAGCATCTGCAGCTGGCCGAGCTTGTTCTCAAACCACTCGTCACGCTCGGGGATCTTGGCAAAGGTTTGGGCCGTGTTGGCAACGGCATCTGTAAGACTGCTCGTGAGGCTCTGGAAGAAGCCACCCTTGGACTTTTCCTTCTTCTTGGCGGCGATCTGCGAGGGGAATAAAAAATAATTTCTTAAAACATTCCTTTCTTGCTAGTTGAATTTTTTTTTGTACCGCTTGCTCGATGCTGTCGGCTTCCACAAAGATCTTCAGATCGCTTGAAGTGTAGAGGGCTGGGGTTGCAAACACGCGCTGGAGGAATCTCTCAAACTGTATCCGGCGAGTGTCGACCAGGTCCGAGTCGAAACGCCCGATAGCCTGCTTGTCGGGGATCGGCGGGACGATAATGCCCGGGTTTGCATTGGTGAGCTCGTTGAACAGCCAGACAAAGTGGTTGAAGCGGCGCTGGACGCTAGACAGGGGCTTGAAGTTGGCAGCCGAAGTCTTTTTTTTTTTTTTTTGGCAAGTTTGTTTACAAGGTCAAAAAAGCTGCAAACCAAAGGCACAAACAGTGTATATACCTTGACATTGACGGTGTACAGCATGTAGGACGACATGCCCTCCGACTTCTTGACGGGGTCCGACACCGAGATCTCAAACTGGGGCAGAGAGGACGTGGAGACAGACTGGGCATGCACGTTTAAAATCACACAAGGAAAAAACAACAGCAACAAAAAACCATACCTTGACCGCAGCGGCGGCAGCAGACTTGGGAGCAGCCACGGGAATGCTGGCCTCGACAAACTGGTCGCTCAGAGCTGCAGGGACGACATACCATAGATAGATAGCAACGATAAATAATAAATAATAAAAAAGGCACGAGAGGAAGATAAAAGCATACCCTCCTTGACCGACACCAGCTGCTCCTCCACGGGAGCAGCGGCAGCCGCCGCAGGGATCTGTAAGCAAAAACAGCAAACCAGGGAATCAAAAACCTCGACAAACAACAAGGGGGGGAAAGGACGTTGGATCATACAAAGTCGTCCTCCTCGCCGGGATTTGGAACAACAACCGCCGTCGCCACGCTCGCCTCCTCCTGGTCCACTGCGTACGTCTCCACCGCCTCAGCAACATGCACGTCCGAGGCGTCCGGCGCCGTCGTCGTCGTCGTCGTCGGCTCGCCGAAAGGATTGTCGTCGTCAAATCCGGGGTCCATACTGATGAAAATGGCTTCCCTTTTTTTGAACGATGCTGTTTCGACCATTGGCGCAAAGGCCGGCCGGTGCCAGCCTGCAGGCCTGGGTCTCGTGGGGTCGAGCGGCAGACGACGATCCGCCTGTGGGGATGCTTGTTGTCCCATCGTCGTCCCCGGCCTCTGGAGGGTGCACCCTGCCAGAGTGGGTCTACTCGCGTGGCCTCGCGGCCAAGGACGATGTGAGCGTGCACTATGCGGCGATGCCAGCCAACGAGTCTGTACCAAGCGTGGCAGCCACGATTGCGATCCAGCCGTACGGTGACAACCCGGTCCTGGTTCTCCCCGATGAGAAGCATCCGTTTGCATGCTCGACCAGGCAAGTGGAGGAAATCGCCAGGAGGACTTTGCTTGGATGGACCATCCCCGCCGGGGGCCCTGGTGTTGTCGTTGTACTGCCACTGAAAGGGCACGCCTGCTTGTTTCATGCCACTGCCAGCGAGACTGTCAAGATCATGCGCACAACACCAGCCATCCGCGTCGGCCACAAGGAATATCGTGCGTCGTTTCGCCCCCGCCACGAGCAGCCGGCCACCGGGCCCCTCGTCGGTTTAACGTTGCAGGCTCAGGAGCTCGTCGACCTCCTAGATCAATCATTCGAGGGCTCCAGCGCACGTGTTTCAGTCGGCCTGCCACCTGTGCGAGGCATCTTGCTCGTAGGGCCACGAGGCTGCGGGAAAACGTCGCTTCTAGCGTAAGTTATTTCTTCGTTTCAGCGAGCATTAAAGTTTCATTCAGCCACGTTGCAAGGCATAAAGACGTCCGCGTGGTGCATCTCTCGGCGATGAAGGCCATCGCCCAGGCCATGCAAGCAGTCCACGTGCATGAAGGGGACGGCAAGGCTGTCGTCAGTATCCCATGCATCGATGTTGCCGTCGCCCAGCTGGCTACTGTCGCCAACCCTGCTGTCGTTATCCACATCGACGACTTGTCGGCCCTCGCTGATCAATACAGCACGAGCGATGGTGCCGTCGAGCCTGCCATTAAAGCCGTCGCTCGCGCACTTGCCGCCATCGAGAACGCGTGCATTGTAGCAGAATCCCTGGAAACCTCCAAGTTACCTCAGGGCCTTGATGCCATGTTTTCCGCCCGGATCCTCTTGGACCGCCCAACTCTGCAGGAGCGCCGCAAGCTGCTCGCCGACACACTCGGCTCCGTCGTCGATGCCGACTTGAATTTGCTCTCACAGGCAATTTTTTTTTATTTTTACTATTAATATTTAATTATTCTTTCAAATAGATGACGGCAGGATTCTCAAGACAGGATCTCGTGCTCGTGTGTCGTCAGGCGGCCCTCGTTCAAGACACCTCCTCAGGAGTGGGCCCCTCGATCGTTCAGGCCATGGGAAAATTAAAGCTTGAAGGGGGCCATTCTTTTGGAGATACCCTCGTGTCTGTAGTGCGAGCCAGGCAGCAACAAAGAACAACGGGCTCGTCGGTTGTTGGTTCCAGTGAAATTCGTCCGCCAACGACAGCGTTTATCGGCTACGATGGCGTTCGAGAGAGGCTGCATCGCCTCTTGGTCTGGCCTCTGCTGCATCCAGACGCCTACGACCGGATGGGTTTATCACAGCCGCGTGGTAATATTTTTCTTGTTTTTTGTATTCTGATTACATTTGTTTTTTTGCAAGGCATTCTCCTGTTTGGTCCGCCTGGAACAGGCAAGACGCACTTGGCCAATATGCTTCTTTCGACGATGGGGATGAACGTGATGCGAGTGCGGGGCTCTGATCTGTTCTCCAAGTACCTGGGGCAGTCGGAAGAGATGGTGCGACGAATCTTCCGGGAGGCACAGCAGCGGGCTCCGAGCATTCTCTTTCTGGACGAACTCGAGAGTGTTGCGGTCAAACGCGATTTCTCTGGGGATCATCAGGGTGGAGGAACAGGCGTGGGCGAGCGCGTTCTCTCGCAGCTGCTCAACGAAATGGATGGCATTGGCAAACTGGGCCAGGTTGTCGTCCTTGCGTGCACGAATCGGCCAGACAAGCTCGACGATGCCTTGCTGCGACCTGGACGTTTCGATCAGCTCGTTCACCTAGATCTCCCTTCTGTGCCCGATCGCCGCGCCCTGCTAGTCCACCTCTCCTCTCGCATTCCAACCAACACAACCGCGTTTGTCCCAGCCGACTGGTCGAGCATTTTGGACACGACCGACGGCCTCACTGCGGCCGACATTTGTTCTGCATACCGCAACGCTGCAATTGCTGCCCTCAAATCGCTCGGTGGCGGTCGGCTCGATCTCGAACTGACGGTCTCTGTCCAAAAGGACCACCTCATCACCGCCTTCTCTGACTACCAGCGTCGCCGCCGCCCATCAAGTGGCGATTATGTTGGTATCAGTCGCCGGTTTGCTCAATCGAAAAGTTTATGGTGTGTGCTGCATCATTTTTTTAATGCCTTTCTCGTGCGACTGACGATCGACTCCCCCACTTTTTTTTTTTGGTTGTTGTTGCTTACAGAGCCCCCCACACGCGAGCAGCAAGGGCAGATATCAAAAACAAGAACAATACATCAGGCAAAAACAAAACAATGGAGAATAACAGCGACAACGAGGTATGATTTTTTCGTACTTAATTTCCTATAAAAAAAAACCCACTGAACTTATGTTCTTATACAACCAGAACGAGATGGTCGCAACCACTATCCCCTTCGCCTCCGCGTCCTCGACCGATGTGTCTGTCACCGATCCTGTTGACACCGCATCGGCTGCTGTTGGCAAGGCAGAGTTGGTCGTCAAGACAGAGACGATGGAAATCTCGTCCAGCGCTCCTGCTCAGGCCCCTCCATTGACCGCTGTTGTTATTGGCGCGCCTGCTCAAGCGACGACGAATGGTGCGGTGGCGTCCGCTAATTCGCCTGCGCTCGCGATGGCTGGCGTTGTCAGTCTGACTGCTGCCCTGCAAGGTGGCGTACTTTTTTTTTCCTCTTTTTCTTTAATGTGAAATTAATTTAAACTTTTTCGTCGCTTCTTCTAGAGTTTGAGCGTTTCTGTACTGCTGAGATTGCTGGCATGCGCAACGACCTTCGGTACGTGTCAAAAACCGTCTCTGTCAATTAATTTTCTTTTTGTGCAGTGACTCGGACGGCCGCCACGACAAGACGCTCGCGTCCATGTCCAAGCATCTCACCCGCATGCACTCGACCACGGCCTATCTTCAGGACCGTGTCCAGAGCACATCGCACGGTGTCCGCAGCGTCCTCAGCCTCTAACCCTTGCTCGATCTCTGTGCTTTTGTATGTGTTGCGTCAATTGTTTCTTTGATGTACGTGTTGCGTCAATTGTTTTTCGTTGATGTACGTGTTGCGTCAATTGTTTTCTTTGATGTACGTGTTGCGTCGATTGTTTTCCCGCTCAAATTTTCTGTACTTTGATTGCGCCAGCAGCAACGTGCGACATGGGAGGACACAAAAAGAGCCCCAAGCAGCAGCAGCACCAACAGCAGAGGCAAACGCCGAAGCACGGACAGCGCGCACATCACAGCCCTGGCCCACAACGTGCGCACGATGGCTCTGAGGCGTACGAGTCGTTGCGTCGCAGGATGCTGCTTCAGGACGACGACGAGAATGCGCCCTCAGCGGGCGGTCGTCGTCTGTCGTCGTCGTCGCAGCAAAACGAGCAGGCCGCAAAGGCATCGATCGACCCTGGGTCGCGAGTGAGCGTGGCTGGACGAACGTGGGTCCGTGGAGTCACATTGGCAGAGCCAGGTACGCCTCCGCCTCAGATTGCGCCCTCCCCTGCAGCGATGGCCATGCCCGCACCTCTCTTGTTGCCGTCGCCGTCACCGTTCAAGATTCCTGCGCCCGCCACACCCCTAGTCATGCCCGTATTGGTGCAGCAAACCAAGGCTAGCCAGCAAACGTCACCTCCGCAACAGCAGCCGAAACAACCGCAGCGGAAGCAGCAGCAACACATGCAGCAGCCCAAGCCCGAGATGGCACCGATGGCGTCGTTCTTCGGGGACCTCGCCAAGGACTTGGACAACGACAACGCTTCTGCTGATGAGGTAGACAGCGACGACAACTCGGCCTTTGCCTTTCGACGCTCGCGACAGGGCAGCCGTGGAAGAGGACGGGGAAGGCAGCCAAAGCCTGTTGTGGACGAGGACGACAACGCGATGGATGTGGACGACGAGGCTGTGCGCGACTACATGGAGGTACGCTTTGTTCACTCGGACCCTTTTTATCTTATTATCTCACTCTCAGAACGTCTACGGGATCCAACTTGACCAAGCATCGCCATCGGTATTGCCAAGCTTGAACACACAGCTAGATGTTGATTTTGGTACGAGAAAATACTCGAGTGCATTTATTTCGTTTAATTTTATCTTATAGATGAACGTCCAAATCCGGTTCAAACCAAAGCAAAACGGCAGCTGGCACACAAGCAGAAGCGCCGAGCAGAGAAAAGCGTCTTGTCTTCTCATGCTGACGTAGAAGTCCTACCTTACAACGACCTCATTATGGATATCCAGAATGTACTGTTTTTCATCTTTTTTTTTTTTTTTACATTTATAAAAAAAAAATTTTTTTTTTGTACATAGTTGCTTACTGCCGACGATGACCTGGACGACGTTGACGAAATTCAAATGTCCAGTGCCGTAAAGAGGGTAATTTTTTATTTTTATTTTTATTTTTATTTTTTCGTTTTGAAACCGAATGTGCTTTCTCTTTTTTTTTTTTTCAGGCAATGCTCGGGTCCACTCCACCTTCTTTCAAACAACGCTTGGCCCGTTCTTTCTACGAGGACAACGATGAAGACGACGATGAGGAAATCGCAATAGGATTGACCTACGTTATCTCGAGTGAAGAGGAGGACGATGACGACGACGAAGACGACGATGACGATGAAGAGGAGGACGACAACGAGGATGACGACGAGGATGACGAAGATGAAGAAGACGACGAGGGAGACGATGACGAGGATGACGACGAAGATGACGACGAGGTCGTCAGTGACTCAGAGGAAGAGTTTGTCGGATTTTTGGAAGACCGGGGCAAGCAGAGCCCATCCGCCGACGAGGCCTTGTTTCCGATCTACACTCGTAGTATGTGGGATAACGCTTTGTTATTTTTTTTTTTTTTTTTAATTTTATTGAATTATTTTCACATAGTGGAGGGTGTCTCTCCGCTGTCAAATCGGCGCCGTGGCCGCCCAATGCTAGATTCCTTTGGGAACCTGCTGGTGGACGAATCCGAGGAGGATGAGTATGTTCCGAAACGCAACCGATCCTCGCCACAGCCGTCCTTCATTCCCTTGGGCACGCGGACTGATCGCAAGCGTGAAAAAAATAAGGCCAAGAAAACGACGCCAAAACACAAGTACCCTTTTTTTCCCATTGAAAATTTAATTGTGCTTCTAGGAAAAAGGAAGCCAAGCGCAAGCAGACAGAGGCCTATGAAAAGCAACACACCAAATCTCGGGTGAGCGTGGTGCAGTGCATGCTAAACGTGGCCAGCGAGATGGAGTCGTTTGTGAGTGATGAGCGCCGCCTCGAATGTGCATTCATGTCGGATCGTCGGAATCCCCGTTTCCGGCCCCAGCTCAACGACGTCGCTTCTCTTCACGGCCTTGTCATTTCCGCAATGGGTTCTGGGCGCAAGCAGTACTTTCTCGCTACAAAGACCAGCTCGACTTGCCTCCCCACGCAAGAGTCTGTTTTGCGGTTTGTCCGACGCGTTCAAGATCAAGAGGATGGCTTCTTGTGCGTGATAAAAAAAAAAATTTCTTTTTTTTTTGAGGTGGAAGAGAAATAACCGTCCGTTAATGCTATAGCAAAACCAGCAAGCCCAAGAAGCAACCAAAGAGTCAAGGAGCACGAGGTGTCGCTGGTCGCAACGGTACAGGCCAATACGAAGGCAACCGTTCTTCATCATCTTTCCATTCGCTTGCCGCTGGTACCGTGGTTGGAAGTAACGCCCCCGCAATCGACGAAAGCAACATTGGCAATCGCCTCCTCCGTGGTATGGGATGGCAGCCCGGCATGAGCCTCGGTACAATCCAATTTTTAAAACAGTAAAAACAACGAATGTTTTCTAAATTATTTTCCTTCTTCCTCAATTTTTAGGATCGTCCAATTCTGGGATCACCCAGCCCATTGAGGCGACCATCCTTGCCCGACGTCGTGGTCTTGGGTCTTAAAAGAAAAAAACTATCATTACGTGAGTTTGTTACAAACGTCTCTACAAGTTGCGCAGTTTGAGGGCAGCAGATGCAAAGAGCGTGGCGGTCTTTGTCAACCCAGAGGAAACGCACAGGACAGAGGCATCAGTGGTTGGTCCTGCGGGCATCCTGCAGAGTTTGTTTGCGAGCAGAGTTACGGCCTCTCGAACGACTGCGTCCCCGATGCGGAGCAGAGGCACGGGCCTCCAGGCGGCGGGCAGGACAGTGTCTGTGTCGAAATGAGTCCCCTTCTCGGATGCATCAAGGCCCACAAGCAGAACAGGCTGGTGCTTCATCGTCTTCATCTCTGGCAAGGTGTCCAAGGAGAGCACTTTCACATGACGTGGTTTTTCAGCGAGCTCTTTCTCCAGCAGCTTACACGCGTGCTCCCGTAGCACCTTTTGGTAGTAGTCGGCAATGTCGGGACGAACGAGGACGCGCCCAGGATACATACTTACCCGCTGGATTTGGCCTAGAAAGATCGCGCCTTGAATTTTCCAGCAACCACACGGGGGCTCCAGCTTACCGTCCTTCAGCGCCTTCTCGAGAGCCCACCTGCTGGCCTTGATGTAGACGGCCTTACCTACCCGCGACTTCTTGACATCCGGCACGTACCACACGCTGCCGTCCTGGGGATCGCGTACAGGGACAAACCGTAGTAGAAAGGCTGCACACACACACACACATCATGTTGTCAGTTCCGACTCCCAAAGTTAGTACATCTCGTACTCAAAGGAAAAAGCGACCTGTGCACCACGCAAAGGCGAAGGGGGGCCGATAGCAAGTCCTTGACGATGCTACTTGTTTATATGCCCTTAGTTTGGCAGACTCGGAGGCAGCGATTAATCGTACTTTTGCTGAGCCATTGATGAAGTTCATGTAACCTCGAGTGCACAACTGCTGCGAAATCAAGTCAATGCATTCAGTACAAAGTACAAAGTCCAAGTACAAAGTCCAGTAAAAAGTGAAGAGTGAAGAGATCGGGGTTGCACTTTGATTTCTCGCCGAAACGTTTGACCATGTCCAGGGAATCAGATTTCTGTTCATCCATCTTCATCTTCATCTGTCAGTTCCTATAGGAAAATATTTCGTTTTAGCATTTTGACTGTTGCTGACCCTTAATACCTCTTGTTCAAAGTCCTCTTCTTCTGACTCGGTGAGCTCGTCCATTTCGGGGGCCGGGGTGTCTGGCAGGAGCTGTGTGCGCGATCGGGTGGCAATTCGCCCAGCTTCCTCCTCGTCTTCGGACGAAGACAGCTCCATCTCGGCAAAGTTTTCCTCCTCGCCACCAGACGACGACAGGGACTCGTTTTCAAAGTCCTCATCATCAAAGGCGACATTGCCAAACAGTGATCGCGAGGTCGCAGGCGTGGCAGGAGGCCGCGAACTGACCGCCGACACTGCTGAGGCGGCGGACGAGGCAGCAGCAGGGGTGGCCCTGGACACATCCACGTCGATCTGGAGGCCACGGTGCTCCCTGTCCCGTAAGAGATCCTTGAGGACTACACCACCATAAAAAAAAATATTGAGTGAAATGAAAAAAAAAAAAAATAATAATAATAATGACTGATGGCTTACAACTTGGCGGCCTTTGCGTGCCACCGACTTGCCAAAGGATGAAATAGTCGTTGTTGTACAAGGGGAGATTCTTTATAGAAATTATTTTTTTTTTATTTCAGCAAGATAACCTAGTTTCCTGTAATACCTCTTCCAAAGCTTCGCGTTCAGCCTCCGTAAGAGGCAGTCGGCTTGACACATTAAAGTCCTAAGCAACATGCATTTATTTTTAACAAGGAATAAAACGCACACATCGTACCCGCAATGGTCTTCGAGAGGTGGATGGCTTGGAAGTGATCGAGTTTTTATACTTGATGTGGAGTTGCTTGCGATCCTTTATGGGCAAGTAGAAGCGACTCACTTTGTCCCAGTTGCTCAGACCAAATCGTGTGATGCCCGCAACAATCAATCTAGTTTGAAGGAATACTGAGTGGTTTTCGAGCAATGCAGTGTTGGTACCTTTCTTCGCTCACAAAGAAACGCACTTTTGCAACTCGGTCAGGGGTGAACATAATACTTTCGGGGGACGGGAAGAGACGTGGCATTTTTGATAGCATATCGATCGTCTCGGGCGACAGAAAAAGCGTTGGCTTCCCAGTGGGTTTGTGGACGTTCCTGGATCGCTTGTACGCCATCAACATATTCTCGACTTCGGACAACAACGATCGTTTCCCAGGAGGATGTGGAATGTCTAAGTTTTGGTAGAGCGTTAATTTTTACCAAAGGAGGGTCTCGGGTGCAAAACCTTTCAATTTGCAAAGTTCGTCAATCTCGGGTACGTTGACAGCAATTGATTGTTTCTTCTTGCTTGTCCAAGATTTCAATTGCTCCTGTGTATCAAAAATTGTTGAATTCGGAGGAGGATTTGCAGCGTGCGTACAGCCATCTGGATCGCATCCTTGCCAATGGTAACAGGAAAACAGTTGAACTCGCGCGAGAGGACATGTGTGACGGCGAGAGACTGGACCAGCTATTATGACCCTTTTTTTAAAAAAAGGAAACTGAAAAGTAGAAGAAATAAGAAAAATACCCTGGTCACTTGAGTTATCAAGCGTGCACGCTGAACGGGTGTGCTATCAAAAGTTTCGCGCCTGTTTTTTTATTTTATTTTTAAAAAGGAAGATTTAGTAACCGAGATTATTTTTTGAAAGAAAAAAGGTACTTGGAACGCAAGTGCCTTCGCTCGGTTGTGGCACTGAGTGCCTGTAGGAGGTTAACCTCTGAAGCCACATTGTCCACAACATTGGGTACGAAGATAGTGCTGGGATTAGAAGGCGGTAGACCGATCCCAAACAGACCCATGTCGTCGAGATGAGAGGAGAGTGCAGCGGAATTTTTCGCTGTTGTCTGTGTGATTTGCCTCAGCGGAGACGATGCCACCGTGGGCGAACTCGGCATGTCCTCAGATACTTCTGGAGGCTTGTACTCGTCGTCGTCGTCGTCCTCTTCGTCGATGTCGCCTACGCTCGTTTTTTTATTTTTATTTTTTTTTATGAACGAGTACGACATAGCATTTAATTGTGCATACCAACGCCGTTGACTGCGTTCAGAAAGAGTTGGTACGTGTTATCCACTGCTCCATCTTCCACATCTGCGCCACCACTGCCACCTAGCTCATTCATGAGCATATCATCGTCGTCGTCGTCGTCGTCGTCGTCGTCGTCCTCGCCGCCGCCGTCCATGAAGGGATCGCCGATGCTTGGATTCTTAGCCCGCGTGCGTGTTGCCAACTTGATTTATTTTGTTATTCTTATGCAGGCAGGAGGTGGGACGTACAGCATCCTTGGGAATACGTCGCCTGAAAGGAATAACGTCGTCTCTGACTTTTTTCGGTGGGGCGTACTCGCCATCGGTGTCGTCGTCCTCGCTCCAATTCTGCTCGAGGAACGGCACATCAAACAACGCTACATCCACACACAGTTTTCTTCAGCAAATCAAGCTGTGCTGGCGTCCCACTTACTCGGTTCAATCTTTTGCAGGGTGTTGAACGATTGGATGTGCTGGTCCTGTTTGAATCGTTCGTTCGTTATGCAGCCAAAAAGAAAACAAAGACGCACTCGCACAAACGTCGGCAGCTCTGCTGTCTCGTCGAAACTCTTGGCAAAGTCGAGAGCAGACGAATCGGAGACTACCGCCTGTTCTCATCTCTCTTTACGCGACCAAACAGGCAAGCGTCAAACGTACGTGCACGACGCTGCGAAAATTTTGCCACGACATGTTGTACTTTGTCGCAATGCTCCTGAGCGGGTCCACCTTGGTCCCCCGCAACCGCTTCTTTGCGTGTTCCGGTTGCTGCTGCTGCTGTGGGGGATGCAGGGGGTGGTGCTGCTGAGGCGATGGCCGGCCGTTAGTCGTGCTCATCGTTCAAGCCGTGATTTGGCGCGCAAACTGAATTTTGGTCACACTTTTCCCCCCCAGCATTGACTGTTTCTCGCACTGGTTGTGCGCTCCCGGGTTACCATCAATGTAAGGACGCCGAGTTCAATGTGACGATAGTTTACAAATGAAGTATATGATGAAGGTAAAGGAAAGAAGATCGGGGCTTGAACTTTTTCTCACTGTAAACAGGAGAATCGAGGCTCACATCAAAAGCAAAGGAAAGGAAAGCAAAGGAAAGGAAAGGAAAGGAAAGAAAGGTCGCCGAGCAAATGATTTATTAAAGTACTTGAATATGATGGCTGAAAAGGTAGGGTGGGAGGTGTATATAGTGGGGAAAGAAACGGATGAAGAACGAGACTACTGACTTATGTGTTTTGGATGGATGATGATGATTTGAAGCTCTCTGCGCGACTTTTCTTTACTTCTTCTGCTCGATGGCCTTTTCGAAGAACTGCAACGAAGGAATTTTTTTTTGTGATTAATCAATGTTTCACAGACGCATGGCGTTAAGGAATGTCCTACCTGTGCAAAGTTTGAGATATGTGCGGCCTCGTACTTTTTGGGTTCTACAACGGGGGTTGAATCAGCACAAGCACGACACCTCAAGTAAACGCATACCTGCGTCCTTCTTAGCGACTAGGTCGGAATAGTGCTGGCTCTGGACAAAGCGAGGGAGCGAGTCGTCCTTCATCATGGTGAAGACGTGTGCTTGGAGCTCGTCAAAGATAGTCACGGACGGGTTCGCCTGCGGCCATCCGATCATATCAGCCTAGCATAATGCGGTCAGCAAAAGGGGGTCGGCAAGAGACGGGGTGAGTGGGGTGTACCTGCTTTTGGCTCACGTTGATTTGGAGAGGACCCTCTCGCGAGATGTAGGTGTCGTGGATGCGCTGTGCCAAGTCCTTGTGCTGCAGCGAGTAAAAAGTATAATAATAAAAAAGAGTAAACAGGAAGTGTTAGTGGTTTGAACAAACAATAAGAAGGTAAACAGCACAGCAAAGAGGGAAAGCGAGACACTGGCATAGGTTTTCTGTCCTTTCTTTTTCGTGTACCTTGTTGGGTGAAGACGACCGGTAAATCTCGACGTCGAGCCAGAAGAGAAGGTTCTCAATGTTGAACTCCTTGAGGCAGAATTCCTTGAAGGCCTTGAGGTACCACTCGTTGGAGAGGTTGTCGTGGAAGTCGCTGAACCCTGCGCTGTTGGACTTCTTCATGTTTTGCGTCGTGTGTTTTCCTTTGGCAGCAAAAAAAAAACTGTGCAACAAAACAAAGAGCAAAAAACCAAGGTCAGTCACAAAGAGAAAGCCGACAAGCCAGTGAGTGAGGGGGGGAGGGAGGAGGAGGGGGGGAGAAAACAACAACTTGAAACGCGGGTCGCGCGCGCACCAAAAAAAAAAAAAATGACCACATGGCGGCGACCTTCGATAACATATTTGAAAAATGCACTGCCTGCCCGACCTTTCAACGTGCGAGCCCACCTGAATGCAACGAGGGAAGAAAAAACCAGACGGAGAAGCGGGCGCAAAAAAACAAACAGGGTGATCCGCCACCACAAACCCGACACGTTTTGCAACCCGGAGTGGCAAGCAAGTAGAATGTGTGGAAGATAGAAGGCTCTGTGTGCGCACAGGAGGGAAGGACCACAGGGCGCTAGGTGGGGTAGGGTAGCATGGACAAAAACTGAGTGGGCCCACGGCACACTGACCGCACAGCGCAGAAGGGAGAGGAGGCGGTGCGAGGAGCAGCGGAAAATGTTTGTGAGGAAGTTTGTTTAAATGATGTGGGCTAAAAGAGAATTCCATCCCACCGAAAAATTTTCCTAATTGCAACCCGGCCGTGCTGCGAGCTGTTCGTTATGTCAGCAGTCTCCTCGGTCAAACTCGAAGGCGATGCAGAGTGAGTCTTCCATGTTGAGAGTTGCGTGGGTCCAGAATGCTGAAAAAAAAATGAAAAAAGGATCAGCAGGAAGGAACCCTACGATCAAAAAGCCCTTGGTTACCAGGGACGTAAACGAGGTCATGGGCGTTTTGTTCGCACCGGTAGTTTGCGCTTCTGTCGGCGCTACCAAATTGTTTGATGTAGTTGAGTGGGTGATTCTTCGAGTAGACCGAGTGGGCTGGCGGCACGAGGAGCCAGTGCTTGCGGCCCCACAGAAGCGCGTTCACGGCGTCGCAGTGGTAGTGCAAAGGTGCCCCTGTGTACCGAGGACCGAGGATAAATTGCTCTTGCACCCTCACACGAGTGTCATCTGTTGTCACCGTGACATCTGCCAAGGTTTAATTTGGAAAAAAAGGGAAAAAGGGAAAAAGGGAAAAAAGGGAAAAAGGGAAAAAAGGGAAAAAGGGAAAAAAGGTAAACAAACGAACGAGAGAAAAAAAAAAAAAGTACCGCCGTTAGGTCCGACAGTGTCGGTCGAGTCCGCGGTCTGGTTCATCAGCAAAAGAGCAACAGGGGTTGGTAGGGGATTGGCCTCGGCATCAAAGAAGGCGCCCCCTGCATTCCCCATCACTTGACCATCAAAGACGTATGCAGGAGGCTTCTTGGGCAGGTGATGCTTGGACGCTGCCGAGCTTGACGCCATGTAGGCCATGTACTCTGTGAGTGTCGCATCGGCGCTGGGCTCCCCAAAGACCTTCCACAGATCGATATTAGTTTTGCACTTTCCAGATGCTCATCACAGATGATTACATTGGCGTAAGGGATCGGGCCCAGGCGGACGCGCAGCGAGCCAAAGCCGTTCCGGTCGGCCAGATGGCGCGGTTGCCAGGTCTCTTGCACCCTCCACGAGTCTGTCGCCCCGGTGAGGATGAGCGGTTGGCGCACAGAGATAAAGTCGCGCTCAAACGTAACCACGTCCAGCTGAGACGCGGGCATCCTTGCAAACGGACAGGATGCTATTGGGGCTGATGGCTTGGACAAAACACTGAGCGAGGGGTGCAGAGGACACGCCGTGGCATCGGCAGGGCCATTGGCGAGCAGGAGCTCCTGCAGGGCAGGGACGTAGTAGACAATGTGTACGGCTAGGTCGAGCGCCGTTCGTCCGTAGGCGTCCTTGATCGAGAACGCGTCCGCACCGTGCTCCAGCAAGAGCTCTGCGGCGTCCACGTCGGCGTGGGCTACGGCGATGTGCAGGGCGGTCTGGCGGTACTTGTCCCGGGTCACGGCGTTGACGACGGCCGCCCCGCCTTGCAGCTGTAGGATGTCGCGGACGAGGCGCATCTCGCGGAAGAGCGTGGCGAGGTGCAGGATCGTGTAACCCTTTGCATCGGTCCGTGCGGCGATGGGTCTCTGTGTCGCAGCGACCAGCGCTGTCCACGGTTCGTACACCCATTCGGCCGCAAACGCCTCCATGTCGGCCCAGGTCACGTCAATCTTGCGACTGCTCGCCAGCATGTCCTTGGCGATGTGGTTGTGCGCGCGGTACACGGCCCGCACAGCGTCGTGCAGGATTGTCTCGGGCAGGACACCGCCGCACTCGTCCTGCGTCAACGACTGCAGCAGCAGGGGTAACCTCTCGTGTGTCTGCGCACGCATCGCCCGGTCGCTCGCCATCGCCGTCGGGTCCATCACGTACGTGTGGTTGACCAGCAGTTGACGCAGCTCGGCACGCCACACATCGCACTGGTCACTGGATGACGCGCTGCCCATGTTGCCCAGAAAAACGAGGACAAGTGCCAGCAGCCACCACAGGAGCATATTCCTTTTCCTTTTTCCCTTTTTTTTTTTTTTTTTTTAAAATATTTT
>Ga0302227_10000604_pt1 | contig 29967 bp, 48 predicted proteins | sample II_Palsa_N1_1_FD_193525 | JGI IMG/M metagenome (GOLD analysis project Ga0302227, IMG submission 193525) | Peat permafrost microbial communities from Stordalen Mire near Abisko, Sweden - II_Palsa_N1_1 | ecosystem: Environmental > Terrestrial > Soil > Palsa > Peat permafrost | place: Sweden... | reverse complement strand
TGGGCAGCTTTTTCTTCTCGGCCTCGTCCTTGATCAGGGGTGCGACCTTCTTCATCACGCTCATGTGCAAGTCCACAAAGTCATCGATGGACTGTTTGAGAAGGGCCATCAAAAAAAAAAAAAAAAAAGACAAATCGGTTACCTTGTAGATTTCGTGATTGAACGGCACATCGTCGGGTTTGCGCTGGACAGTGATCATGTACAACTAAGAAGAAGAAAGGTTAGTCAAAAAGAAAGAAAAAAAAAACAGCGGCTGCGATGGTTCTTACCAGTCCTTGAGTGGACGATTGGCGCTTGAAGCGGGAATTGACGCCACCCCGGCGAACACAGTCAATCACGTGGCACTGGATGACATCCAACAGGGGCGTCGGCAGGGTAAACTGACGCGGCAAAGTGACCTCGCGCAGAGCGCCAGACGAGGAAGCCTCGGAGACTTCGGGAGTCGTAGGACCGGTGCTAGCCAAGGGTGACGTTGGTGTCGCTGTCTTGGACGAGACAGCAGTCTGAGGGGTAGAGGGCCTTACCGCCGCTGCATCCGCTGCATCTTGTTTTTTCTGTGCCGTGTACTTTTGCGAGGCGTCCTCGATCTTGCCAATAAGCCTGGCAGATAATAAAAAAAATAGGGATGAGGACTTCTTCTTGTGCTCCTCCAGAAAGCGTACGAATCGCGATGAGCCGTGTCCTTTGCAAGGAGGAGAACATTCAGGTAACCCTTGATGCCCCAAGGTGTCAGAGTTTGGATCTCGTGCGGCCGGTGGACAAGTTGCAGCACACTCGATGCTTCTGCTTGCAATAAAAAAAAACTCTCGTCAGCACGAAAGCGAAAAGTGTCACGTTATACCTCCGTCCATGTCGGGTGCTGGACGACACGCGATCTCGTCAATTGCCAACTTTTGTTGCACCTCAAACTTTTCCGTTGGCTTGTCCTTTTCGTACTTGGCCAAAACCAAAATGTCACTGAAGACGAAAATGACGAGCGTCTGGCCAAGCTTCTTCTTGCTGCCCTCGATCTCGAACACCTGGACCGTCTCCTCCACCAGGAAAGCGCGATGGCTGTTGGACGACACAAACTTTTCGGTTTTCTGTACAACAGTAGAACAGGTTAAAAAGAAAACAAGCGATGCTGTCGCGTACATCGGTGAAGCGACGCTGGATTTCAATGATAGTGCGCTCGTTCTCTCCTTGGCGTGCAGCCTCGTTGATCACATTCATCAGCTCCTCGTAGACTTTGTAGGCTTTTGTCAGATTGTCGTAGTCGTCGTGCTCTGCGGACGTTGCTTTGAGAATTTCCTGGAGCAGAGATCGATTACGGAAAACACAAGGTTTGACTTCCTTGTTACCTTGATCAGGAGTGGGTACTTGCAGATGCGCTGAACAGGCTTAAGCAAAAAGGACGGCAGCTCCATCAACCGACACTCGGGCCGTTTAAACATTTCCTCCTCAAACCTCCGGAAAGGCTTTGAATACTTGCCGTTCTTGATCATCTGGTACGCGGTCACAGAGTAGGGGTGGTTGTAGCAGTACGGCTTGTACATTTTGAAGAAATCAGACTACAAGGAAAACATTCGTTGTTTGTTTGTTTTTTTTCAGGTGAAAGAAACACAGAAAACGACCATACCATGTTCAGGAAGACATCGCCGATGCGCTTTATCACTTGGTCCTTTCTTTGCGTCTCGTCCAACGTCTTTAAAAATTGTTCGTTCACTGTCACGAGGTTCTCAATGTTGGAGAAGAGGGACTTGGCCTGGACAGTCGTAAGGATCTTCTTCGTAACGAGGGGCTTTTGGAAGCTCTGGTTGCGTTTTCCCCCCCATGATAAGGTTTCTTGTAAGCAGACAAATAAAGTACGCGCATACCTCGACCACCAAGTGCAAGTCACGCACATACTCCTTCTCAGTGCGGATGAGTTCGTAGATAACCTCCTGACGCTTGCGCTCCATTTCCGAAAGCATGTCGTACACGTTTGCATCCACCGAGTCCCTCCAGAGAAGGGGGGTGGAAGCTTCAGCTTCTGTTATACATTGGTCAGGACCGATTGTGAAAAAAAAAAAAAAAAAAATTCTCGTACGGAGGATAACCGGTGTCATCGAACCGCTCTCTCGTTTCAGCGACTTGCCCTTGCTGCCCGTGGGCGTGTCCGGAGTCTTGGGAATGGGCGTAGAGATAGCCGACGCCGACGATGACCGGCCTTGAGACACAGCAGATGCACCAGGGGTGGTATACGTAGGTCCATTGGCACCCATCTACCACACAATATAAAGTCAAATTCCAAAAAGCCAAAATAGCCAAAAAGCCTACTGTCAGTTTCGGCCGCATCGTTTGCGAGTAGCCTGGCTTGACACTAGACGCTGCCACGGTCGACACGTCTTCTGGTGCAGCAGCCTTTGTTTTCGTGTGGCCTTTGACTTTCTGTATTGATATATAATAAATTTATCCTACGTCAAGACCGCTCGCCCAAGTACCTCATTGTACAGTTGGAACCAAGCGCGGGACGTTGTCGCCTGAAGGACTTCGATGCGATTCGAGGGGAACCACCCGCGCTTGTCCCTGACCTGCCCAAACCACCACGAGTTGTCCATCTTGGCCTCGAGAAGGAGGATCTGGTCGTCCTTCAAGAACGACAGTTCGTCCTCCTTGCGCGCCAGAAACTCGTATTTGGCAATGCACTTTGTGCCAGGAAGCAGCTTTGCCTCGTCTGTTGGAGATCCCGCGCCGTCAAAGTCGGGCGTATTCTGAGATTCCATGAGGTCCAGGAGGCCTGCAAATATACCTTGCCTTAGCAAAAAAAAAAAAAGACCATTGCAATTGAAAAAGTAAAGAACCTCGTTTGAACGCGTCCGGCCGATCGGGGATCGGGGGTAAGATCATTTGTTCGAGCTCTTCCATCGTGCTATTCATAACAGCAAACTAGAAAGAGAAAGCAAATTAGACCGTTCCTTCAAGAATACCTTTTTTTTTTTTTTTAGATTTGTTACATCGCGTTCGAGGGTCTTCTCAAACTCGAGCAGGTAGTTTTGCTGCTCCAAGAACTGGTCGTCCTTGTCACGATCTGCGATGGCTTTGAGATCATCTTCCTCCAGGTCAAAGTCCTTGTCGGTTGTTCCAAACGTGCCGAGGTCGATACTCTTGCGGGACTTTGTGTTGATCGCAAGGGGCTGGACCTCCTGTACAGTATAAGCTGGTTCAGGAACATGATCCAATAACGATGAAATGAGGCTACTTTCTTAGGAGCCGACACAAAAGGGAAAGGCTTCGACGCTGGCTTTGTAGGCTGCTCGGTAACGATGAAGGACTTTGGCTGCGCAAGTTTCGGCTGCACGATTTCGTCGACAGCGACGGGCCGGGGCGCGGGCACTTCTTCCATTACGACGACGGGCTTGGGCTGCTGTGGTGCTTCCACGATAGGAACATACTTGGGTTGCTGAGGTGTTTCCACCACGACAGGAACGGGCTTGGGCTGCTGCTGAGGTGCGTCCACCACGACAGCTGCAGCCTTGGGTTTTGGTGGTTCCGCAACGATCACGACCTCCTCCTTTTTGGCAGGCGCAGCGACCGCCGCCGCCGTATCTATCTGCGGGGGGAGTTTCGTAAGGGAAGCGGTCGGTGGCGTTGCAGACCCCTGTGCTACCTCTGGAGCGGAAGCGTGAGTTGGAGACGTCTCAGTTGACTTTGCCGTGACGGGTGCGCCCCAATCGACCAACGAAAGCTGGACGGATGAAAAGCGTGTAAGTGTGAAACAGTATAATTGGAGGATACGTACTGCACTCCGAGGGGACGTCGACGACAAAGACGATCGTCCGCTTCTTGAACTGGAATCTGTTGTTGCAAAGGTCAGCCCTTTGCTTTTTATTTTATTTATATTTTTGGCTTCTATTTACGTCCAAGCGGCGCTGAAACTTCTGGTTCGGAATGGTTTTGCTGTTTGGCCGCAGAAGGAGCAGAGGACGGCGGAACATCCGCGCCTTTCATATAGTCGGCCCCGTCTGGGACACCAGAGACGACACGTCGACGGACGTCGTTAATGTTGTAGCCCCGCTTTTGCTCCGCGCCACCACCGCCCACGGCGATCTTGGAAGCGACTACGCGGAGAGACTCGAGGGCGCCAAAGACCTTTAGCGGGTCGTTCTTGTCACCGATCAGGTCATTTGGGATGAACAAATCCTATACGCACAACCAGTAATCAGAGGTGGTGGGGGGGGAGTGGAAAGACGTTATCGAGAAACGCACTGTCTTCTTCACGCCCAAGTACTCGCATGCGCCAAGGAAGAGGTTGACGTTCTCGGCTGCCGCAAACGGGCTCTTGGTCGCCTTGAACTTGGGGATCGTGCCCGGCTTGATCGCGTTGATGAGCTTGCACAGGACGATGCCATCCTACACGATGGAAAGCAAGCAGTCAGGGTTGGAGAAATCCGACGTATCGGTACCTTGAGTGCCTCCAGGACATTCTCGTGACCCGGCGCAGGCAGGGGCTCGCCCACAGTCTCTTCGATCCACGTCCCAAACTCCTGGGCCACCGCGTCAAAGACCTTGGAACGCACCGCCTGCCCGGAAGAACCTTGTTTAGAAGGCCCCTTCACGCCAAAACGAAAGACCGTCGCGTACCTGGCGCGCCATGGTGAAGTTGGCCGACATCCCGCTGTGTGTTTCAGCACGCTGTTGCTGCAGACGGGAAGTTTGTTTAGAAACGTTTGTCCCAAAAGGCCACAGTGTCCAGGCCTTGCATATGGGGATCACACCGCCGCACACAGCACACGCAGGAAAGGGGTCCTGGGCCCGAGAATGAGCCCGAGAACCCTTCGCGCTCAACGTGTGTTCAAAACAAAACACCTTTTTTAGAACACGACGAGACACCACAGCAACCGCTGTTTGCTCGGGCCGAAAAACCAAAAACAAGACATGCAGACGGAAAGAAAGAAAGCGCCCCGCTCTCTCGATCCTCGTGTTGTGCACGCACGCACGCCTGCAGCCGGCTGCAGGCTTTGTCACGATCTCAGAGCACGCGTTCAAAGCCGGAAAACTAGGTGCACCACTTTCAATAATCATGGCCTATCGACCTCGTCCACCACACGGCGGCGGGTTTGGCGGCGGGTTTGGCGGCGGGTTTGGCGGCGGGTTCCCGCGTACGTTGCCACATCGAATGGAAGTGGGGTGTGTGACCGACATCTTTCGAATTAGAGGGGGGCTTTGACCAGCGAATGGCGCGCGGACCCACAAATCGGCACACGGTTGACTACAATGCGAGTGTGGTCAACTGGCTCGAGGTACTTGGCTAATGCACGATGGTGCTGCTCACCGTTTTACCACCACCACTGCTAGAGACGGATATGGCAGCGCAAGCAGGATGCGGTCATTCTGATGCCCGACGATGCCTTTGCGCTTGATGTACGCCGATCGGAGTCAATGTAGGCTGATAATCCTCTCTCGGTGGGAAAAACAACAACAGATGGATATGCCGTCCGGTCCCGCAGACAAGCCAGCAAACTCTTTGACCACCAACTACGTGCACACGTCCATCAACAAGAATCGGTGTCCCATCTTTTCAGCCGCGGTAAGGTGACCGTGATTGAAAGGGGGTTAAATGGATCGTGGCTTTTTTTTTTGTGTGTGTGTGTCTAGTGGACACCAGAGGGGCGCCGCCTGATAACAGGCTCAAATAATGGCGAGTTTACTTTGTGGAATGGACTGGTGTTCAACTTTGAGACACTTCGTCAGGTATGGCGGGGGGGGGTAAATTATTTGATTGTGTTGTGTCTCATCTCTTGAAAATAGGCACACGACGGCGCTGCGATCCGCGCAATGACCTGGAGTCCGAACGGCGAGTGGCTCGTGTCGGCTGATAATGTGGGCATGATCAAGTACTGGCAGTCCAACATGAACAATGTCAAGGCCTTCCGGGGGCACACAAGCGATCCCATTCGCGATCTTTCGTATTTTATTTTTTTTCACACGGCGCAAGCTTTGGTTATTTTAACTATTGCGCATGTGAAGGTTTGCGCCGACCAACAACAAGTTTGCCTCCTGCTCGGACGACGGTCTGATCAAGATTTGGGATTTCAATCTGACGACGGAGGACACCGTTTTGCGGGGACACGGTGCAGAGGTGCAGACGGTCGCGTGGCACAAGAGCAAGGGCCTGATTGCCTCTGGAGCGCGAGACAACATCGTCAAGCTGTGGGATCCGCGAGGGGCGAGGTTGCTGCAGAATCTGTACTCGCACAAGAACACTGTTACCGAGGTTCGCTGGAATGCCAACGGCAACTGGTTGGCCACTGCTGGCCGTGACTCGCAGATCTACATCCACGACATGTAATGGCCCACCAAAATTTACAGAAAATTGATCTCTTGTTGTTGCTGCAGACGCATGATGAAGGAGATTGCCACGTTGCGCGGGCATAAGGCCGAAGTGACGAGTACGTCAAACAGTCAAAGAAGAAGGAAAAAAAAAATTCAAAATTAATTTTAATGATGTCGTGGCAGCCTTGAGCTGGCATCCTCAGCACGAGTCGCTCCTGGTCAGCGGAGGCTCAGAGGGCTCAATGTTTTTCTGGATTGTGGGGTACGTACCACTTGCAATGTTCCGTATCGTAATTATGTCTGTTAGAACAAGCGTAGAAGTCGCCGCGATGGAAACCGCGCACGAATCGCAAGTTTGGTCGCTCGTGTGGCACCCGACCGGCCACACCCTCGCCTCGAGCTCGAACGACACCACGACCAAGATCTGGTCTCGCAACCGCCCCGGTGACCCCATGACTGATCGTTACAGCGAGAACCGGCCCTTTGTAAAAGAGCATCGCGAGACGTACTTTTAGATCCGAGCCTCGCTTTTCCCCCGTTAGTTCAACCAATTTGACGAATCACAAAAAAAACATCTTGACATGACCACGGAGAACGTCTACCTCTTTGTGCCCAACCTGATTGGTATGCTGGTGTGCCTGCGCCTGTGGGCCTAATGGTGGAACGCATGTGCACAGGCTACGCCCGCGTCTTTCTGGCGATCGGCGCGTTCGCGTACGTTGACGAGCCCGTGCTCTGTGTGTCCATGTACACACTCAGCGCCTTCCTGGACGTCATGGACGGCTACGCAGCGCGCTACTTCAACCAGTGTACGTTCGTAGTGCACAGTACGCTTTTGACCGACAGGCTATGGATGTAAACAGCGACCATCTTTGGTGCCGTGTTGGACATGGTGACGGACAGGTATGTTTTTCTTTGGGGGTTGATGTGCTGACTGGCTCACGCTGTTGTGCCCAGGTGTGCCACGGCGTGTCTGCTGCTGGTCCTGTCCAAGCTGTATCCAACCTACTCTCTCGTCTTCCAGCTCTTGATCGCCCTGGACATTTCAAGTCACTGGATGCACATGTACAGGTATGGCCCCACCGACCAGCAAGCTTTGATGAATGTCGCACTCACAACACCTCGGCACAGCTCACTCATTAGCGGCAGCGAGAGCCACAAAAAGGTTTCCGCAGACACCCACTGGTTCCTCAAGTTGTACTACGAGTCGCGCCTTGTCCTGTTTTTCATGTGCGCCGGTAACGAGCTCTTCTTTGTCATGCTGTACGCCGTCCACCACTTTGGCACCCCCATCCTGATCGCGTCCAGCCCGTACGGCCCCCTCTCGCTCTGGCACCTCCTCACCCTCGCCAGTCTGCCCTTTTTCATTGTCAAGCAGATCCTCAGCGTCATCCAGATGATCGGTGCATCGGAAGCCCTCACTGAGAAGGACTTGAACGACCGCAAGGTCAAAGCCGCCAAGGCCACAAAGTCCAAATGAAACCGTAGGGGGAGGGGGGAAAAATAAAAATAAAAACGAAGATTGATTGTTGTTGTTTTTTTTCCTCATTTTTTTCTTCATACTTGAAAAAATGCGTTGAATAAAAACCTCTCATACGGGGATGCAGTGCACATGCGTTACTATGGGGACCGAGCGCCACCGTACGCGGCCGTGCTCGTCGACATCGGTACTCACTTGAACGGTCAGCTCGACGGGCTTCATCGCGCACGCACCCCAGGCAACCCAGAGATCGTTCCAGTCCTGCTCAGAGAGAGGCTTGGCCCAGTCTCTGTATCGTGAATTAGAGAACAGATCCAGGAACTCGCCGAGGGCGTTGCGCGTCAGGTCGACATGAAACTCTGGTGCGGTGGCTGTTTGGTCATCGTCTGTTACAGCCATGCACGCAGGCCTCAATGTCTATTTTTTATTATTATTTTACTATTTAATTTTATTGATTTGCCAGCCAAAACCACAAACATACCTTGTGTAGATCGCCTTGCGAGTGACACTTGGGGCAGAGGGGGTGGATTCCGTTGGCGTCTGCAGTGCTAATTCCCTCGCATCTGAGGCAGACGACGCACAACAAGCTTTCGCGAGCTTGGCGCATGCTATCCAGTTGGGCGTCCCTGCAGCCCACAAACCACACACGGCGTATCCGTGCAAAGACGCGAGTGGTCCCGCTGAAGGTTCCAGAGAGGATCCCAGAACACCAGCCGACGTCACGGTTGAGCGCGCTAAAATCGATCCGAGCCTTGTGCCTCTCTCCAAGCATGAATCGCTCCTTGTCGTCGTCGACCTCGACAAGAGAGTCTGCGCCGCCATCGATGGGTCGGAGGAGATGAGGGACGTGACGGGTAGACCACTGCGCGAGGGCATTCACGTACACCTCGGCCTTGTGCAGCTGTTCTTGTTTCTCACTGGCAGGCCTTTTCCTTGCCTGCAGCGATCCGGCGGACAGAACGTCCCTCAGCGGCCCCAACAAGGGAGGGTCAAACTTGTTATCAACAGTGTTCCAGCGCTGGCACAGAACCAGCTCAGTAGTCTGTCGAGTCGCCAGCGACATTGTGCTCCGGAAGGAGCGGACATATCCACCTATACTTTTTGTCGGTGCGGAGCTAGCCCAGCAGTACTTTGGATACCTTTCACAAGAATAATGCAGCCTGGAGGTAGTGCGGCCAGCCGCTGTGCGTGGTGGCGCCAGCACGTAAGCGTAAAGTAGGCCGTGTGGTCACAGACGACAAAATTCTGCACGGTCGCGATATCGCCTGCTAACGCGCCCTTGCTGATCTTCACCGTGGACGGCTGCATTGCTCGCACGAGTACGACGGCAGCGAACGGCACATCGGCGCCGTCCACGAGGTCCTTGAGATGGACAAAGTTGCGCAACTGCTGGTTGTTGAGCACGTTCTCCCAATCGACGTCGGCCTCATCTGATGCGACGGTTGTGGCTGTTGTAGCTGCCGCGCGCTCCAGTGCGTTCACGCTGCGCTGAGTCGCTTCGACCATGTTGACGACCTCGTCCTCAGTGTCGTCGTCGTCGTCGCCGTCCGACTCCGAGGCTTGGTTGTGAGGACGCTTTTTGTCGTCCCGGTACGTCGGCGCCTCCCGATACGTTGGCACAGCAATCTCGCGCCACTGCTTTGATGCACTGTGCGGCGACGACATTGCCGTCCACCCGGATGCCCCATCGCGCCGCCTCAGAAGCGGCGCGCCAAGAAAGACCACCACCCGCGTCATATGGGGCGCACATACAAGGAAAATGGCAAATTACCCGTTGGCGCGCTTTTCAAACCGACTCGGCGAAGAAACTATGGCGCGTCGTGGCGCAGCAACAGCGACCGGCGTCGGTGGGGGGGCTGCCGGCCCCGACGACGTGTCACAGTTCTTGCAAATGGTCACGCCAGACTACGCCAGCTATCAGGAGAAGACCAAGCAAGTGTTCAACCTGTGCATGACGGCTGCGATCGACGCCGCCCTGGTCGAGGACAAGGGAACGGTACGGATGAAAAACGGCTGCTGGGCCCTCTGTCCTAACCCTACTCCTCTTCCTGCTTCTCCTGCCGCCCCCCTCTCCATTGAAACAACTAGATCGACAAGCTGGACGAGCAGGTGCGCAGCCTCCTCGTCAAGGACTACATTTGTGGAAACCAGAAGAAGAACATTGAGGTTTTGCGCTCGTCTGGTGTACGTTTTTATCGTCTCGTGTTGGCGTTTAGCTGAACGGCCTTCATCAGCTCCCAAAGCCGGAAGACCTTGAAAAAGTCCTGACCGAGCTGGAGAATGTGCAGTACACCGATGGCGATTTCACGCGCAATGCCCAGTACAAAGAGTTTCGCGAGAGTGTACCGTGTGGCAGTGTTGCTTTTTGTTGTTGTTGTTGTTTGTCCTTTTTTGCGGTTGCTCAGCGTAGTCTTACAGATTTGGAAGGTCAACCATCCGTCCGAGGCGATGGCGTGGGGTGACGATGGGATGGACGAGGATGACATCGTCGTTGGTGCCCAGGTCGAGTCCTTCATCTGCCCACTCACGCAAAAGCCGTTTGAGCGCCCGATGAAAAAGTAAGCGAGACCGCCAATCCGGTCAAACTGCACTAAATCCGGTACTTTCGAATGTTGTAGCAAAAATTGCAGGCACCACTACAGCGAAGCTGCGATCAACCAGTACATCCGCACAGCGACGAAACGCCCGATCATGTGCCCTCACTCTGGCTGCACACAGGCCGTCGACATTAAGTCGCTCGAGTACAACAAGGTCCTTGATCGCCAAATGAAGGCGCAGCAGATCACCATAGCCACGCAGGCGTCACAACATCAGCCCGACGTCGATATTGACGACCTCTCTGAAGATTAGTTTCAGTATTCCTTTTTTTTTTTGTCGTTGGTGTATTCAAAATTTCTTTAAGAAAACTCGCGACATGGGGAAAAAAAAAATTTTTTTTTTGGTCAGTTAGTGATGGAACAGGCGCAGGTCCGAGTGAACAAGGGTGATGTTGTAGGCATCGGCTGTGGCAATAACAAGGTTGTCCTGGACTGAGCCCGATGGCGCGAGAATGTACGAGGCGCCGGTGGCCTTGGCACGGTGAACGTTGTCGGGGAAGGGGAAGAAGGCATCGCTGGAAATGGAGACGCCCTAACAACATATTCAGTCCACTTTCTATTTCCCTTTAAAGGGTTCCTTACGGTCAGCTCCTTGATCCATGCCGTGCGATCGGCATCGGTGAGGGCCTCGGGGACGGTCTCAAACTGCGACTGCCATGCCTTGAGCTCTTCGCCCTAAGAATAGACATAAGAATTTTTTTTTTTTCAATTGTTATTTTTTTTTCTGAGTATATTCGTACCTCGCCAGTCTGGTCGGTGACGTAGAGGTCGATCGCGTTGGACTTGTCTGCACGCTTGACGCCCTTTTTGAAGGGAAGGGCGAGCACCTTGGGGTGGTGACGGAGCCACCAGTTGTCGGCCTTCTCACCTGCCAGGCGCGTGCAGTGGATGCGCGACTGCTGGCCCGCACCGAGACCGACCACCTGGCCGTTCTTGGCGTAACAGACCGAGTTGGACTGGGTGTACTTGAGTGCGATCGTTGCAACGAGCAAGTCGCGCTTGGCGCCTTCGGGGAGGTCCTTGTTCTTAGAGACAATGTTGCTCAGGAGCGACTCGTCAATCTTGCGACTGTTGCGCAGCTGCTGAAGCTTGATGCCATAGACCTCGCGGGTCTCGCTCGTGGCGGGCTCGTACGAGGGGTCCATCTAAAGAGGAAGAAAGACATGAGATCACACACACACACAAAAAAAAAAAAACTACTCCATACTTGGAGGACGGTGTACTTGCCACCCTTCTTCTGGGCGAGGATCTCAAGAGCCTCCTTCTGGTAGCTGGGGGCAATGATGCCGTCCGAGACCTCGCGGGAGATGATCTTGGCGGTGGTGACATCGACCTCGTGAGAGAGCGCAATCCAGTCGCCAAAGGACGACATGCGGTCAGCACCACGTGCACGGGCGTATGCGGTCGCAACCGGGCTCAACTCCTCGTCCTTGAAATCATCGACCATGTAGACCTTCTTCTCGGTGGCCGTAAGAGGCACGGCGATAGAGGCACCGGCAGGGCTCACGTGCTTGAACGACGCGGCCGCTGCGAGGCCTGTGGCCGCGTAGAGCTCCTTCACCAGCTGCCACGAGTTAAGTGCGTCCAGCAGGTTGATGTAGCCAGGCGAGCCGTGCAAAACTGCAGGGTATCGTAAGCAAGACAGAAAAAAGAGACCTATTGCACAAACTACCCTTGAAGGGGAGATCGCCGTTGGTCACAAAGACCTGGGCAGGCTTCTGGTGGGGGTTCATGCCGTAGCGGAGCGAGAGCTGGCTCTGGCCTTTGCCGGCGTACTGCTTGCGGAAATAGTCGGAGATGGCGGTGTCATACTCGGCCGTGTGGTTGAACGCCTGTAAAAAAATTACTTTTAAATAAAAAATTAAAAAAAAAAAAATAACTTTTTTGTAGCACCTTGAGGGCAAGCTGCTGGCGCGTGGCGAGCGAGACAGTGTGGTCGGCGGACGACTCGATCTCGGCGATGACGGATGCGTAATCTGTGGGATCGCACAGGATGGAGACGCGGGCGTGGTTCTTGGCAGCGGCGCGGAGGAGCGTGACGCCGCCAATGTCCACCTCCTCGACGGCCTGCTCGAGCGTGACGTTGGGCTCGGCCGTCTTCTTCTGGAAGGGGTAGAGGTTGCACACGACAATGTTGATCTTCTCAATGTGGCGTGCGGCGAGGTCGGCCAGGTCGCTGGGGATGTCGCGGGCGAGGATGCCGCCGTGCACAGCGGGGTGCAGTGTCTTGACACGTCCGCCGAGCATCTCGGGGGCCTGCGTGATCTCGGCCACGTCCCTTTTTTGCGGTGGGGGGGTGTTAGGTACAAAGCGTGATAGTAGGCACGAACTTGACGGGCACACCAGCCTCGCGCAGCTTGGTCGCAGTGCCGCCGCTGGCAACCAGGCCAAAGCCGAGGGAGGCCAGCTTCTGGCCCAGCTCGACGAGGCCGGTCTTGTCAGAGACGGAGAGGAGGGCGAGGCCGCTCATGGTTGGAGTTCGTTCAGGTAGAGAAAGTCACCACATGGCCCTCGATTTTTCCTTCCCAGGCTTCCACCCCCCTCCGCCAATGGCGCTCAGTGTGCTTCGCGGACCGTTTGCCTTGTCGGTGGGCAAGGAGAATGCGCTGCTCGCGCAGCTGCAGCAGACGAGCGCCGCGGCCAAGGCTGCGGTCGTGGACGTGACGGGTCATTTCGTGCACTATGTCACGCTGCGTCAGGAGGGCAAGCTGAGCGAGGCCGACCAGGCAGTGCTGGACCGTCTGCTCGTGTACGGCCCGCCACGCGCCCCCAAGGCCACCACCGCAAGCGACGCGGCGACGACGTCAACAACGACGACGCTGCGCATCCACGTCTTGCCGCGCCCCGGAACACGTTCGCCATGGAGCTCCAAGGCGTCCGACATTGTCGTCGCGTGTGGCCTCGGCGGCGTCGTCCAGCGCATCGAGCGTGGCACCACGTTCGAGCTCACCGTCGCCTCCACCTCGCCCTTTTCAAAGGAGGATCTCGATAAGCTCACTGCCCTCCTGCACGACCGCATGACCCAGGTCGTGCACGTCGGCAACGACCTCCCCGAGAACCTCGTTCAACTCTCGTCGTCGCCATCGGCGACTGCCGCCGCGGGCGTCAAGTCTGTCGTCCTCGGCGCCAGCGATCGGCGCAAGGTCCTCGAGGAGGTCAACAAGAGCATGGGGCTCGCCCTCTCGGGTGACGAGCTCACTTACCTCGCCGCGTCCTACGAGACCCTCAACCGCGACCCCACGGACGTCGAGCTGATGATGTTTGCCCAGGTCAACTCGGAGCACTGCCGCCACAAGGTCTTCAGGGCAAAGTGGACCGTCCAGGGCAAGGAGGAGGAGCACTCGCTCTTTGACATGATCCGCATCACCCACGCAACCCACCCAAACAAGGTCCTCTCGGCCTACAGCGATAACGGCGCTGTCCTCGCCGGGCCGACCGTCCCACGCCTCTTTGCTCATGGCACTGCGCCCACCACGTCCAGCCTTGCCAAGTCGTACAGCTACAATACGGAGCAGACCAACGTCGTCATCAAGGTCGAGACCCACAACCACCCCACCGCCGTCTCACCCTTCCCAGGTGCGGCCACGGGCTCTGGTGGCGAGATCCGCGACGAGGGAGCCGTCGGTGTTGGCGCAGTCCCAAAGGCCGGTCTCGTTGGCTTTGCCGTGTCTGACCTGCAGATCCCCGGCTACAAGCAGCCCTGGGAGGTATTTTTTCTTTTCTTTTCCCCTAAAAAGAAAAATTTACAAAGTATTTTTTATGTATAGCTCGATGTCGGCAAGCCAGGACGCATCGCGTCGGCGTTTGACATCATGATCGAGGCTCCGCTCGGCGCTGCGGCGTTCAACAACGAGTTTGGACGACCCAGCATTTGCGGCTTTTTCCGCACACTTACCACGTCGGTGCAACGCGCCGAGCAGGCTGACCCTGAAGTCCGCGGCTACCACAAGCCCATCATGATCGCGGGTGGCCTCGGCGCGATCCGTCCCATGCACACCTTCAAGCGCAACCTCCAGGCTGGCGACGCCATCGTCGTCCTCGGTGGTCCCGCCATGCTCATTGGCCTGGGCGGTGGCGCGGCCTCGTCCGTCGCCTCGGGTACGTCCTCTGCCGACCTCGACTTTGCGTCTGTCCAGCGTGACAACGCTGAGATGCAGCGACGTTGCCAAGAGGTCATCAACCAGTGCTGGGCACTCGGGGATAACAATCCGATCATCTCCATCCACGACGTCGGCGCCGGTGGTCTCTCCAACGCCTTGCCCGAGATTGTCGAAGGTTGTACTTTTTTGTCTGTGTGCATGTGTGTTGAGCTCTTCTTCTTTTTTTGGCAGGTTCTGAGGGCAACCTCGGTGCTGTCTTTGACCTCCGTGCCGTCCCTTCGGATGACCCCTCGCTTTCGCCTCTCGAGATTTGGTGCAACGAAGCCCAAGTAAATAATAATAATAGTTGGATTATATCGCTGATTCCATCTGAAGGAACGCTATGTTATGGCCGTGCGCACTGAGTCGCTCGAGTACATTCTGAGTCTGTGCAAGCGTGAGCGTGCTCTGGTTGCCGTTGTCGGCAAGGTCACCTCGAACCCTCAGGTACTGCTTGATATTTCTGTTTTCTTTTACTCACCGAATGACAGCTTGTCCTTGAGGACAAGGCGCACCCCTCGCTCCCTCTTCCGATTGATCTGCCAATGTCGATCCTCTTTGGCAAAACCCCGCGCATGCACCGTGTCGCGACCCCTGCGGCCCTGCTTGTATCAAGCGCCAATGCTTGGTGGTCCCCTGTCTCTCTCAAGGACGCCGTGTACCGAGTCTTGAACGTACTACGATCGCCATGCTGCCTTTGCTTCTTTTCTTTTTTTTTTTTTCCTGACCTCGTGTCTTCTTAACAGATCCCCAGTGTCGCGTCAAAGAGCTTCCTCATTACGATCGGTGACCGCACAGTCGGTGGACAGATTGCGCGCGATCAGTTTGTTGGGCCGTGGCAGACCCCCGTTGCCGACGTCGGTGTCACCACGTCGTCTTTCCAGAGCTACCACGGCGAGGCCATGTCCATGGGCGAGCGCACCCCGCTCGCTCTGATCAGTGCCGCAGCGTCCGTGCGCATGGCCGTGGGTGAGGCCCTGACCAACATGCTTGCTGCCGACGTCGACGAAAAGCTGTTTGACGTGGCTCTCTCGGCCAACTGGATGGTCTCGGCTGGCCACCCCGGCGAGGACCTGGCCCTGTTTGAAGGTGTTCGCGCGGTCTCTGTCGAGCTCTGCGTCAGCCTGGGCATCCCGATCCCTGTCGGCAAGGACTCAATGTCGATGAAGACCAGCTGGACCCCTGAGGGCGCCAGCAAGAAGCAGGAGGTCACTGCCCCGCTCTCGCTCATCGTGTCTGCCTTTGCCCTCGTCGATGACGTCCGACTCACGCTCACGCCTCAGCTGCACCCGCACGCGACCCTCGCCAGCCCCCTGGTCCTCTTTGATCTCTCGGGCGGTCAGCACAAGGCCCTCGCCGCCGGCACAGCAGCGCCCCGTCTTGCTGGCTCGGCATTTGCCCAGGCCTACCAGCACCTGATCGACACGGCTGCGCCCGACTTTGAGGACCCCAAGCTCTTCCTGTCGTTTGCCTCGGTCGTTCGCAAGGCCGCGCGCAACGGCTGGATTGTCGCCTACCACGACCGCTCAGACGGCGGCCTGCTCACGACCGTCGCCGAGATGGCCTTTGCCGCACGCACCTCGGTTCACGTCGATCTGGGCAACAGCCTCGCCAGCCCCGACGTCGTCCTGCCCCTGCTCTTCAACGAGGAGCTCGGTGTCGTCGTTCAGGTCCACGCAGAGCACGTCGCCGAGTTCAGCGCGCTCGTCCAGTCGCACGCCAGCCTGGCCCAGAACACGATCACGATTGGCGAGGTTCCCGCCGCCTCATCGGCCAGCAAGCTGCACGCGCCCCGACACACGCCTGCCCGCGTCCAAGTGCTCGCATCCGGCTCGCTCGTGCTCGACGAGGGTGTGACCGATCTGCTCGTGGCCTGGTCCGAGACCTCGTACCGCATGCAGGCGCTGCGCGACAACGCCGACTGTGCCAAGGAGGAGTTTGAGGGCCTGCACGACGTCAACAACCCCGGCCTGTCCTACCAGCTCACGTACGACCTCGCGTCCGTGTCGGCCGCGCCGGCCAAGCCGCTGCCTGAGCTCCCGCGCGTTGTCATCCTGCGCGAGGAGGGTGTCAACGGCCAGATGGAGATGGCCGCGTCGTTCCTCGCGGCCGGCTTCGAGCCCGTCGACATCCACATGACCGACATCATCACTGGCGCCGTCAAGCTCGACTCGTTCCGCGGCCTTGCTGCCTGTGGTGGCTTCTCGTACGGCGATGTGCTCGGCGCCGGCGAGGGCTGGGCCAAGTCGATCCTGTTCAATGCCAACGCCCGCTCCGAGTTTGAGCGCTTCTTTAACCGCAAGGACACGTTCACCCTCGGTGTGTGCAACGGCTGCCAGATGCTCTCGAGCCTCAAGGAGCTCGTCCCCGGTGCCGAGCTGTGGCCCCGTTTCGTCCGCAACCGCTCGGAGCAGTACGAGTCGCGCGTGTGCACGGTCGAGGTCGTGGGCGAGACGTCCAAGTCGGTCCTGCTCGCGGGCATGGAGGGCTCCAAGATCCCGATCGCCGTCGCGCACGGCGAGGGCCAGGCCAAGTGGTCTGCCGACCCCGTCGAGAACGCCGCAAAGGCGCAAAAGCTGATTGATGCCGGCTGCGTCGTCCTCCAGTACGTCGACAACTATGGCCATCAGGCCCAGAAGCACCCGTACAACCCCAACGGCGCAGTCGCCTCCATCGCTGGCATCTGCTCGCTGGACGGACGTGTGACGATCATGATGCCCCACCCGGAACGTGTCGCTCGCTGGGTCGTCAACTCGTGGTTCCCGGCCTCGCTCCGCCCCGATGGCGGCGCTGCCGCCCCCCAGCACGGTCCCTGGCAAAAGATTTTCTCCCTTGCCCGCAATTTTGTCGGCAACAATTAGACCAATGTGTGAATCAAAAAAATTTTTTAAAACTGATCATGTGGGCGCTGCTGCGACAGGTCCTGTTGGCCGTTCCCGTGGCCGCGATGGACTGGTCCTGTGTGGTAACATATTGCCAACGCGACCGGGCGTGGAGTAACCGCGACCCCCCTTGGGACAACAGACGAGCGAGCTAGCGGCAATCAAAGGCGAACAAGATGAGGATGTGTCGTACGAAATGGGACAGCAATTGCAGAGGAGGGAGCTGCTGGCCAACGTGCTACTGCATCCGCGACTGGTGCAGTACCCCCCCGACAGCAAGTACATGCAACGAGTGCTGCGCAAGCTTGTGGATTTGCTAGAGCGGGCACAGATCGAGGTCGTCGACGACCTGTACGACCGTTTGCGTTGCTCCACCGTCACGGCAGACGAGTCGACGCAGTGGGTCTGCAGAACGTTCCCGCTCGAGGATGGTGGCGATGCACCGTGGATCACGCTCGTGCAGTCCTCTGCGCTGATCGTCAACGGCACAACGGGGCTGTCGGTTTGGGGCGCGTGCCTGAGCTTGGCCGACATCTTGCTAGATAGGCCCGACCTCGTCAAGGGAAAGCATGTGCTCGAGCTCGGTGCGGGCCTTGGCTTTTCCGGACTTGTTGCTGCTTCGTGTGCGTATTTTTTTTTTTTGTAGTATCCCAATCACCGCCTAAAAGTCAGGGATATGTGCAGTGGGAGCGGACAAGGTGACCCTGACCGACGTGCACGGACAAGTGCTCGATCGTCTAGAGGACAACGTCTCCATCAGTGCGTGTTGGCAACCTCTGTTCTCCTAACCGCTCGCAACAGATGCTCAACTAAAGGTGCTTGACAAGGATCGCGTTAACGTGGCACGATTGGACTGGGGGTCGAGCGAGGGCGAAAAAATTGTGCAGGATTTCAAGGAGGATGGTTTGGTCATCGGTGCCGACATTGTCTACGAGGACGAGTTGGTCCACCTCCTCGTTGGCGTCCTCGTGCGCCTCCTCAAAGGTAGGCCGCGCCGCCAGGCGATCATTTGTAGCACTGTCCGACAAGAGCGCACGTTTGAGCTCTTTCAACATGTCCTCGGTACCGCAGTAAAATTTTTTTTATTATAAAAAAAAATAATAATAATAATGTGCAAACAGGCGACAGCGGCTTGCATGTTGAGACCATGGCCCTAACCCAGAGCAATCGATTCCTTAGAGACACGTCAAGGGAGCAAATCGTTTGTTTCAAAATAAACCACATGTACAATAGTGCAAACTGAAGGGTCGAAAAATTCACTTATCAAAAGATAGACATGCGGCAATTGCGCAAAAAGTCCTCCGACTTTTTGAGCATCACCTCAAACTCAATGTAGGAGATCTGCCGATTTCCATCGCTGTCGCCTTCGTCAAACAACTACGATATTCCTTTTGGTTACTCGGAGCCTTCAGTTACATGTATACCTTGGAGATAACCTCGGTCTTCTCGTCTTCCGTTAGATTATACGTCATGCAGTCGACAACATGCCGGATGTCGTTGTCACCCAGGTATCCGTCGCCATCCAAGTCTAAAAACAAAAACTTGATTAAAAAAATTTTTTTTGATGCCGAGGATGGGCTACCGTAAAGACGGAACACGTACGACGCCTTGACGTCGTGGCCAGCGCGACGGCTGAAAACAGAGAGAAAGTCGAGAAAGTCCTCAAAGTACAGGTCGCCGTCGTCGTTCTGTGCAAACACCGCGATGATGCGTTCTCTCAGTGGATTGAACTTGAACTCGGGCATGGCGAAGAACTCCTCCTTGGTCAGCCGATCGGGTTTCGTCTTTGAGTACAGCACAAATCGCTTGTGGACCCTGCATTCACCCAGGGTTCTTTTTTTTTAGCGTTTTGCTTTTTTTTTTTCCACATCGCGTTGTTTACTTTATTATTTCCTTTGGGGTGAAAAACGTGCAGTCGACATACTCCTGCAGCTGCTCCTCCGTGAACGGCACCACGTACTCGCCATCCTTGCTCTTCTGCTGTTTCTTCTTCTGCTTGTGCTGCCGCTCAATCGACTCATCAGAGTCGTCGTTCAGGTCGTCGCCCTCCGAATGGTGACCAGTTCCGGGGAAAAGGCTCTGTTGCGCACCCATGGGAAGAGCACTCGAAAAATTGTGGTCGTCGCACTTTGAAAAACGATGTCGGCTGCTGCACCTTCTTCGGCGTCGGCATCGATATCGTCGGCGTCTTCATCGCCACCGTCGTCATCGTGGGGGTCTTTCGTCGTGATCGGCAAGAGGACGGTATTTTGGCTGGTTGGGCTGTTGGCCGTGTTGCTGGTCGCAGGTAAGTTATTTTTTATTTGAAAAAACAAATAACTATAAAAACATCGACCGCTGGAATCAAGGCGGCAGCATCAAGAGGCTCTTGCCAGTGCCTGCAAACTGGATCACCAACGTGCCACACAACCTCGAAGGCCAATCGCTAGACGTGTGGGTGGACTCTTTACGGTCGACGTACTCGTGGGACCCATTGTATGCTCTTTTTTGCGCGCACGTGTTGTCTCAATAGCCCTTTGCCTTCAAAACAGATTAATGCAGCCGTTTGGCGAGCATTCGTGTAGCACCGTGACCAAGGCACTATCCTTGGACGAGGCCCTGTCTGGCAGCAGACTCGTCAAACTGCCGATCACAGTACTGCCGATCCGCCGTCTCCATTTTGGCTGATTTTCAAACCATAGGTGGATTTCAACGTGAACGTGAGCTACGCCAAGCTGTGCGAGATTCAAGTCACCCCTGCGCAGCAAATGATGTTGTATCGCTTGATCGAGGACAAGTACTGCTTGTCAAGGTTGGTGCCTTGTGGTTGTTGTTTCTTCACTTACAAAAAAAGCATTATCGAAAAAACATAGACTGGTCGTGGCTGGGCACGTAGTAACTGCATCAAAACAGGTGAGCGATCTCAATGAGTGTCCCAATGGCATCCCAGTTGGCAGGATAGCCAATGTGAGTTACTATTAAAAATGCTGTCGTCCATTGATGTTTTCCCGTCCAGAACTCTCAATTAATCATAAACAACCACTTGGCGTTCTTCACCTACCTGACGTCTGACGCCGAAGGAAAGAAAGCAGTCGCCGGCGTCGAGGCCGTTCCCATGTCTTACGACTTTGACGCTCACGAAGATCACACCGAGTGCGCAAGCCATGACGCGTACTTTTATGTCTTATATTTGTTTGCTGATTCCTCTTTCCTGCAGATCGTGTCGGCCGCTAATTTTCGATTTTGCTCGGACATCGTACAGGCTGTCATACTCTTTCCACTTTGTGCCGGCCCCTCAGCCAGTCGATTACTCTGTATGGCAGCTTCGGTCGGACAGCTCCTCGCTTGTGCGATGGATCGTTCCCTTTCTGGTAAGAATTTTGAAAAAGAATAAAACAAAATGTAATTCCTCCACAGACAACGGTCGCGCTGACCATCATCACGTACCATGTGCCAAACTCGGTCCTCTTCCCGCTCTTTTCATTGCCTCAAAAAACGTACTCGGCATTGCTTGCATTTTTTATTTTTTTTTGAACACAGATTGTTTTTTTTTTCTTTTGATGTAGTCAAACCCCACCACCAGCCATGATCCGACAGATGCGCGACGACATGACCGTGACACCTGTCATGTCGCGACTTCTCATGGCTGCTGTGTCCAGTGGAGTACATCTCACGATCGTGTTTTTTGCACTTATCGGTACGGGCTTTGTGCGGATGTCAATTCTCATCTTTACGCACAGAGTTCTTCTGTATCGGTCTCGCAGAGCAGCCACACTGGCCTGTCGTGGTTCAGACATTTATCGTCCTGTACATGACGACGTCGTTTGTAGTCGGCTTTACTCATGCACGCGTCGACCGCCAATTCCACGGCAAGGCCGAGTTCCTTCCGTGGTACGCGGCAAAGGCCGCTCACGACGCGGATGGCGGAAGCAGCAGCGCGGGCGCATTTACCACACGAGAAACAGTTTCCATCCACATTTTCGCCGTCGTTCTCTTTGTGGTCCTTCTCGTGTACGCCCATAGATCTTGAGACCTTTCCTTTTTTTGGTTGATCTCTCGTCTTGCAGATGCAATATCGTACGCTACTTGTCGTCAGCCTTTTCGTACATTCCTCTGCTGTCGTTCCTCGAGCTTGCTGTCACCTGGGCAATCTTTGGACTGCCGCTGGCCTTTGTTGGGTACTCGACTAAATTGGATTAGGAACTTTTTTGCTGATTCGCGCCTACCAGAAAATACCTTGGGCACCAAAGCAGGCCCCTATACACCTTTTGGGATCGCCGAGTGTTCTGGGCATGCGGTGTTGGTGCAGCCGTCTTGCTCTACCTGGTATGGGAAGGGCACATGCGATTGTTAATTTACTATTCTTGGCAGGGCATGATTGTTTATTTTGTGCTCGTGGCGCTGCCGGTCGTACTGCTCAACATGACGATCGCGCGCAACATCGTGCCCTGCAAGGAACGGCGGGTCGTTGTGACGCCGTGGCATGTGAGCTCGATGGGTCCCTTGTCGAGTTTCATGGACAAACTGCAGATCGGCATGTGGTCGCTCCTGCTGGGCGCCATACCGTTCATCGGGATAGTCTTTGAGCTTGAGAGCCTCCTGGATGCCCTCTTGGGCCGGCTGATCTACCTGTCGGTGCAGAGACTCTGGTTTGTGTTTTGCACCTTTGTGCTCAACTCGATTCTCGTCGCGTGGATGGCAACAGCCCTCTCGGTTCACCACAAGGACTATTCGTCGCTCTCTTGGCGTGCATTTTTGACGTCCGCGACTACGGCAGTGTATATTTTCGTCTTTTCAATAATCTTCTGCCTGGTGGAGGGTCCGCTGACCATGACCCTGACAAACGGTACCGCCAGTTTTTTTTTTTTTTTTTTTGCCTTCTTTTTTTTGCCTTCTTTTTTTTGCCTTTATATTGATCACTGTCGCGCCTTTTTATAGTTGTCCTATTCCTCGCCTTTGCCGTCGTGATCAGCCTCGGCGTGCTCGTAGTCGCCGGCTCACTGGGCTTTTTCGCGTCGCAAGTGTTCATCCACCGACTCTTCTCTTCATACGGAACAATCGTGTCGGGTGACATTGGCGGCGGCATCGGAGAAGAGCGCTTCCTCACCCTCAACGGTGTTCGCTTCAACCCCGAGCTCAATTGATACGAAATAAAAATCGTTTGTGTGTATGGGGGGAAAAAAAAAAAAAGGACTTTTACATCTTGCTGTGGATGATTTCAACAAACTCGGGCTTGAGTGACGCACCGCCGACGAGGAAGCCGTCAATGTCGGGCTCGGACGAGAGCTCGCTGCAGTTCTTGGCGTTGACCGAGCCGCCGTAGACGATGCGCGTTGCCTCGGCCGTGGCTTGGTTGATGTTGCTCTTGAGCCAGTTGCGAATGTCATTGTGGACTTCCTGGGCCTGCTTGGCCGTGGCATTCTTTCCTGTGCCGATGGCCCAGACGGGCTCGTACGCAATCACGACGTTGGTCCAGTCAGCGACGACATCCTTGACGGCCTGGAGCTGACGGAAGACAACCTCGGTGGTCTTGTTGGCTTCGCGCTCGCTCAGCAGCTCGCCGACGCAGAGGATGACCTTGAGGCCCTTTTGGAGTGCAAAGATGGTTTTCTTGGCCACATCCTGGTCCGTCTCCTTGAAGATGTTGCGGCGCTCCGAGTGGCCGAGGATGACCCACTCGACGTTGAGGTCCTTGAGGATGGTTGGGCTGGGGGGTGCAGGACCCAGTGTCAGCAGACGCAATGAGTAGGCAGGCTAGTATACCTGTTCTCGCCGGTGAAGGCACCCGTCTCCTCGTGGTACACGTTCTGCCCGGCCACGCCAACCTCGCCTTTGACGGTGCTGCGGACAAAGTCAAGGTGTGCGGCTGTGGGCGCGATCACCACCTGCACTTTGTCTGTCGCCCACTTGGCGGCGTTGAGCTGGTCCACCAGCGACTTGACCTGCGCCTTGGTGCCCGGGTTGAGCTTGTAGTTTGCCGCCACGAACGCGAGTCGCTGTGCCATGCTGCTGCTGAAGAGTGAGGTGTCAGCAACAAAAACAACAGCACGCGGCAAAAAAGAAAGATGGTCGACACACTTCATTGCCCGGCTGGCCACATGCCGATTCGCTATCGAGTGGAGGCCACGGTCGTCCTACTGTACACCGCCTGGCTCGCGGTGCGGCTGGCGATGGCGGGCACGCTGGAGACGGTCACGATCCTGTGTACGCTTTGGGTTGCTTTGCTTTTTTTTTTTTTTTGAAGCCTGACCCAATGGCCGTCGTCCCACAGTGCTCGTGGCCGTCGTGGCGCCCCTAGTGTACGACGTGTTCCTCCGGGGCACCAAGATCAACGAGCACCAGAGCCTCGTGCTCGTGCCCGTCGGCAACTGCAGACCCATGTGCGACGACGGCCTGGCAAACGGCCTGCTGCTCGTGCCGCTTGTTGTCGGCGCGACGTTGGCGTGCCTCAAGGACGAGTGGCTCCAGTCTGACCACCAGTGTAACGTGACTGGTGAACTCTGAGAGCTCAAACACGCAATGCACGCACAGACTATGCATGCCACAGCCTCAACCAGAGTCTGCTCATGTCCGTGATCGTGACCCTGCATGTCCAGCTGTGCAAAGTCAAGGACAGGTTTGGCTCGCCGTCCTTTTTGACCGTCTTTGGGATCGCCGCTGCCGTGCAAGCGTCGTTGATCGGGCTGTGGCATTACGCAGACAGCCTGTCGTGTAAGACCTGGAAAAACATACATCAACGATTGCTAACCAAGAGCCCTGGCCTTTTTTCACAAAGGGGCCACGTATGTGCAAAGCAACATTGCCTGTGCCGGCTTCCAGCTCCTACTGCACGTCTTTCTCCTCAAGTTTCCAAAGAGCTTTTCGGTCGGGGAAGCTAGCATTGTTTCCCAATTGGTCGTCTTGCTCGGCGCGGACGCCCTCGCCGCATCTGCTTTTCGAGTAAGCCTTGTCCGTTATATCAGCAATACTAATTAAAACGCATCTTCCACAGTTTCGCGTGCTCAAGCCCATGGCGTTCATGAACCTCAGCAGGAGTCCAATCCACCTGTTTCTGCAATCGCTCATACTGGGCATGGTCATGATTGGCATCCTCCTCGCGCCGTTTCTTGTCAAGCTCAGGTATTCCCTTCCAAATGACTCTTTTTCGGGGGGTGGGGTGAGGGTAATCTTTCGGTTTCCTTCTAGACAACTGGCCATAAAGTCACGCAAGAGCATGCAACAAGAGTACTCTCGAGAGGCGATCGTGTGGTCATTAATGTTCTTTGCGGGTGTTCTTGCCATCATCTTTGTCATCATCTCTCCCTGGATGCGCTACTTTTTGCACACCGACCCGTTCTGGTGGTATGTTGCGTTAAAGGGGACATTTCATTGGACTGAGGACTGAAATTGGTACAGGACATTTTCATTTCTGATGGAAGGATGGCGGCTCCACTTTGTGGTCTATTGGGCCTTGGCAATCATCATCTCGGTGACGGTCCTGTCGTGGCGAACGATGGCCATGAACAAGGCCCAAAGCGAAGCATCGGCCAAGTATTGTTTCCTTTCACTCAATGCATCCTAAAACCGTGAGTGTTACAGCGGCAACGGAGCGGCACAACCAAGCACGGCGAGGTTACCGTTGATCCTTGTGCGAAAGTACTTTCATCTGCTTGCGGTGGCAATGTTTGCTCCCGGGCTGCTCATAGAGCCATATCTGCTCCAGCTCGCCTTTGGTGTCGCCCTCAGTCTTCTCGTTTTCGCCGAGTACATCAGGTTATGCGACGTCTATCCATTTGGCAAGGCCATTCGGGTGCGGCTGTTTTTCTTTTTGTTTGTTTGTTTTTGCGCATTCACTAATGGAGCCTCGTTTTAGTTTTTCATGGAGTCGTTCATCGACCATCGTGACGCAGGACCGCTTGTCCTCTCTCACATTTATCTCCTCCTCGGCTGTGCGATCCCTATGTGGATCTCACCCGTGCCGTTCGCGTCCTTCTTTGCGCCGTTCAGTGGCATCGTCACCATCGGTATTGGAGATACGATGGCATCCATCGTTGGAATCTACCTCGGCAGGATCAAGTGGCCCCAAACAAGCAAGACGGTGGAGGGGACCCTTGCGGGGATCCTTTCATGTGTCGTCTTTTCTTTCATCCTGTCCGCTTGGTGTCCAGCGCACCTGGCCCTCACCGGATGGCAGCTGGTCATGTACTTTTTCGCGCTCGCCCTTGCAGGACTTATGGAGGCCCACACGCAGCAAATAGACAACCTGACGGTACCACTGTATCTCTTCTCATCTGTTCTCATGCTCTAAGCGACCATTCTCTTTATCATTATCATTTGTAAATAACGTAGAACTTCTTCTTCTGACACACAACTTAACGATTGACTATCAAACACTGATGGATGATGCTTTGCACTACTTGGCAGACTTGGCCTGGCGAAGAGCCTTTGCTTGCTCATAGCGCTTTTGGCCCTTGGCGAAGCGAACGTACTCTTCCGGGGTTGTCACAGTAATCGGCGAAATCTGTAATGAAGGAAGGGTTGTTTGAAAATTTTTTTTTTCTTTCCCCGAGTTACTTTACGTTGATCGTCGCATGCTTTTCATTCAGTGAGACAAACTTGAAAAACGCGCGTGTGGACACATAACGGTGCTCTTTGATGGTGGGCAATGAGTCTGACGAATCGAGAGCCAAGTGCTCGGCGTGAGCAACGACTTCGATCTCCATCATCCTGTGGTAAGTTTTAAGGATTTCTTGCGTTCACACGTTTGCAACAGGGAATCGTACTTGGCGGACGTAAAGACAATGTCGGCGGTGATAAAAACAACGTAGCCGTTGTAGACTGGCGCAAGAAAGTCCATTTCTTCGACAGAGATCGTGACAACGTTTGTGAGGCAGTGACGAGCCGCGACGATGCCGGCCGCACTGTCCATGAGTTTCATAATTGTTCCTCCGGTGACCGTTCCATCAGGAGAGCAGTCTGATGGTAGCATCAGTTGCGACAACTGGACACGCGACTCCTGAGCGCTGCGAGCGTCCTTGGCAGCGGGCAGCGGTAAATGCCTACAATAAATGACAAAAAATAAACAACAATAATTTTGCGGGGCTCAAGCTGTTACGGGATCGGGATCTCGGTGTCGTCCTCCTCTTTGGCCTTGCGTTGCTTGTACAAATACTCGGCCTCCTTGTAGATTTGTTGCTCTTCGGGTGAAGTGAGCTCACGCCTAAATAAAAAAAAGTAAATCATCAAATCCTCTGGACACTGATTGAAAACAAACGTGAAAGCAGGGACTGGCTGGGCGCCCTTCTCAAAATCGCGATTGGGGTGAGTGTCCTTGACGCTGCGCGCCTCCAGAGCCACGTACCACAGCTTGGCCGTGTTGGTCGTGCGAATGGTGCCCTTGCCGATGTTCTCTGCCTGGACGACGACGTGGACCATCATCGATCGGGGCGAACAGTAGGCCAACTTGGCATGCACGTGAAGCACGTCGCCGACAAACACGGGCTGCAAAAAGTCCATGTTTTCAAAGCGTGCTGTCGCCGCAATGTACAGCGGCTGGCCGGCCCCTTTGTTGGTGTTGGCGTGACGTGTGGCAACGATGAAGCTGGCCTGCTCGACCATCTTGAGCGTCACGCCACCATGGACGTTTCCGGCCGCTGCATGGCATTTCGAATGTTGTCTTAGTGAAAAGCCTACGCACGAAACGTACGATTCGCGTCATCCGGCAGCATCAGCCGCACCATGTGCACGCTGTCCTGCTCCTGCGCTGACATTGACGAGTCCAGTGACTTCGGGACGCTTCTGCCCTTTGACGACGACGACGACGACAACGACGAGAACAGTGGCAGCAGTGATACCAGGGACGAGGCCGCAAGGCCGGCCGCAGCACCTGCAACGACCGCCCACACGGTCACGTGATCTGTCACCATTCTGAAGTGCCCACGTGGTGTGGGTGTTGCGTTGCACCACGTTGCTCGTTGCACCACCTGCCCCCCCATTTTGTCGCTCTCGCGCCTCCTCCTCAGCACCCGCACGATGTCGTCGGCTGCCGCAGCATCCCCGTCCTTGCTATCCAAAGGGCATCGCCTCATTGACATTGGTGCAAACCTCACCGACGAAATGTTCCACGGCAAGTACAACCACAAGCAGGAGCATCCTAGTAAGGGCTTCTTCAGTCCTTTTTAGCAGGAACCTTATGGAGTTAATCAGGCGACTTTGACAAGATGCTCGAGCGTGCCAAGAATGCTGGCGTGGAGCGAATCATCATCACGTCCAGCTACCTCGAGGACGCACGAGACGCCATGAAGATCCTCAATGTCGCTGCCAAAGTGCCCAGTATAAGCAGATCCGCGTCTCCGATTGAGAGGCAATTGAAAATGGAAATCTCTCAGGTCCCGACATGTTCATCACTGCTGGTGTGCATCCGACGCGCTGCAAAAAGTTTGAGCAAAGTGGCAACGGAGAAAAGTATCTTGCAGACATCAAGAAGCTCATTCTCGCGCATCCTGGCAAGGTCGTTGCTATCGGCGAGTGCGGCCTCGACTACGATCGCCTTCACTTTTGCGACAAGCCCACGCAAATCAAGTACTTTTTTTTTTTTTCCTTGTCCCGCAGAGAATTAAATTGTCAACTCAGATGGTTTGAGCGCCAGTTTGAACTCGCAGAGAGCACACATCTGCCCTTATTTTTGCACAGCCGCAACACGGGCAGCGACTTTGTCGGTATATTTTTTCTTTCTTAAAAGGTGCTTATTTTTATCGTCTAGATATGATCAAGCGCAATCGCAATCGCTTCAAGCACGGTGTTGTCCATTCGTTCACCGGGACGTGGGAAGAGGCAGAGCAATTATTGGCGATGGGCCTCTACCTTGGGGTGAACGGATGGTACCCTTGCTTGAAAAAAAAATGTTTTGTTTTGGTCTTGTTTTTTGTTTTTGAAAGTACGCTTGTAGCTCGCTCAAAACGCCCGAAAACATTGCGGTCGTGGCCAAGATTCCGCTGGACAGGATGATGTTGGAAACGGACGCCCCTTGGTGTTCAATCAAGACCACGCACGCGTCGTATAAGCATGTTCGCACGCACTTTCCCCAGCGCAAGCGCGAAAACTATGTCGAAGGATTTACCGTGAAGGATCGCTCCGAGCCCGTAAACGAGTTTTCTTATGGCAGGAGTGTCTCATTACTTTCCAACTAGTGCCACATGCAGCAAGTACTCGAGGTTGTCGCAGCAATCCATGGAGTGAGCGAAGACGATCTGGCCAAGATCGTCCATGCCAACACGGTAACTGTCTTTTTCCCTTCTGAACAGTAGACCAAAACAAGTTTTGGCACCTTAGATCACATTTCTGTATTCTCTTCTCAAAAAGAAACCAAATTAAAAATTAAAAAAAAAAAAAAATCATTTACTGACTGGGAACCGATACAAAGCAACACCGCCGAGGGCGCTTCCCATGAGTTGCTCAATCAGCGTCTTCTTGACGAGCAGCTTGATGATGCGCTCATTGGCCTTCTGGTTGGACCCAGGGACGTTCTTGAGTAGCCACGCGACCGCGTCGCCTTCACGAAACACGCGATGGTAGGTTTGGAGCAGAATCTAAGCATGTTTCCCTTGTTCAAGTATTGGGCTCTCAAACTGGACGTGATACCTTTTCCGACTGTCGAGTGACACCCGTCTCGTCGTTGGACATGGATGCGACGAGGCTCGTGAAGACGGATGCAGGCGACTTTTCGTCCTCGAGGACTGTGATCCAGTATCGGTACGTGCTCGCGCCGTCCTCAAACACCTTTTTCTTTTCGTCGCATGGATGGATCCATCCCTTCGTAAACATGCGGTCGAGCAGCGCAACCGCGGTGGTCGGCTGGCATGTCACCGTGACGGCCCCGCTTCCGGCGTTCTTGGAGGTGATGGTCAGCACCTTGGTGACGTTGCTCTTGACCCAGTCGACCACGGCCTTGCCGAGCACGGCGTCTTTGTACGTTGCCCCCGCGCGGATGTCTGATGGCTTCACGCCCGAGTACAGGGCATCGGCGAGTGCGCGCAGCTCTACGTCGCTCACATCGTCCGCCTGGAGCTTGTCGCCCACGCCCACGCTGTTTGCACGGCTGTTTATATTTTTAGGTTGTTGTTCAACAGCACACACACACACGGACACCCAACACACCTCAGCTGGCGGTTGAACGGCGCCGTGGGCGTGTCCGGCGTCGACGCGTACACGTTGTCGTCCTCGTCGTCGGCGCTCTTGATCTGCACGCCCACACCCAGCCTGATCGAGCCGTCCTCCTGTTCGTACACGGGGACCTCGATCACGTTGGACTGCTGGGCGAGCATGTTGAAGAGCTCGTCGGGGTTGACTGCAGTAGTGTCCCCCCCGTGAGCCGAACAGTGCACACGGCTCTTCACGTACCGTCACCGTCATCGTCGTCAAAGGAAGGCCGCGACATCCGTGTCCGTCCGCGTAGCCCGATTTGGAACTTCCTTTTTTTTTTTTACAAACTGAGTTTAACCTAGAGTGCACAACAGTTGAGAAAGTAGGATATGTATGCAGGCAATGCATGCAGGCAGGTAAAAAGTGAATGTTCATGGGAACGTTTGTAAGGAAAAAAGGTCAGTGTCTCGAACAAA
>Ga0302227_10000603_pt1 | contig 29973 bp, 26 predicted proteins | sample II_Palsa_N1_1_FD_193525 | JGI IMG/M metagenome (GOLD analysis project Ga0302227, IMG submission 193525) | Peat permafrost microbial communities from Stordalen Mire near Abisko, Sweden - II_Palsa_N1_1 | ecosystem: Environmental > Terrestrial > Soil > Palsa > Peat permafrost | place: Sweden... | reverse complement strand
GCAACCGCGTCGAATTGATCGAGGAGTTGCGCGCCGCCCAGACCAACGGACTGCTATCCGTCGACACCCTGACCATGGTCGAGGGTGCCATCAAGGTCACCGAGCTGAGCGTCGACGATGTCATGGTTCCTCGCGCGCAGATTGTGATGCTCGCTGCCGAATCGTCGCTGTCGGAGATGCTGGCCGTAGTTGTGGAATCCGGCCACTCGCGGTTTCCCGTGCACGGCGAGGACAAGGACGACATCCTCGGCATCCTGCTGGCCAAGGATCTGCTGAAATTCTTTGGCGATGCCAGTCAGTTCGACATCCTCACGATTCTCCGCCCGGCCGTACTGATTCCCGAATCGATGCGGCTCAACGTGTTGCTGGCCGAGTTCCGACTCACCCGCAATCACATGGCCGTGGTGATGGACGAATACGGTGGTGTGGCCGGCCTGATCACCATTGAGGACGTGCTCGAACAAATCGTCGGCGAGATCGACGACGAGCACGACGACGACGAACCCGAATTGATGCATGAACAGCCCGGCGGCGACTGGATCGTCAGCGCGCTGACGCCTATTGCCGACTTCAACGAAAACACCGGCGCCGATTTTTCCGACGAGGAATATGACACCGTCGGCGGCATGGTCACTTCGGAATTTGGCCACCTACCTGAAGTCGGTGAGGAAGTGGTCATCGGGATTTATCTGTTCCACGTCACCGAAGCAGATGATCGCCGCGTGCAGGCGTTCCGCGTGCTGCGACAAGGCAAGGATTGAAACGACAGCGGCTTCCCATTTTTGATCAAGCGGGAGCTTCTTTCGATTCCACCGCAACGTCAGAAATGGCAAAAATCATCACTCCAATCCTTGCCTACTTCGGCCGGCACCCATGCATCTCATGAATCGACTTTTGCTGCTCATACTGCTTTTTGTTGGCCTGCTTCTAGTCGACAGTACATCCGCGGCCGATGCCAGCGTCGCCAATGCACCGGGCACGAATCTTGAAGTCTCACTGATCAGCTATGGCCCTGGCGAAACCTACTGGGAGCGCTTCGGTCACGATGCGATTGAAGTGCGTGACACCGTTTCCGGCGAGTCGGTCGACTTCAACTATGGCGTGTTCGATTTCAACGAGTCGAATTTCTTCGTCAATTTCGCACGCGGCCATATGCATTACCTGATGGACGCCGAATACAGCGCACCCGAGCAGGCCAGCTACACGCAGGATGGCCGTTCAGTCACACGCCAGCGTCTTGCGTTCACGCCGCAACAGGCCAGTGCGCTGCGCGACTTTCTACTATGGAACCTGCGGCCGGAAAACGCTGGCTACAACTACGACTACTACGCCGACAACTGCACCACCCGCGTGCGCGATGCGCTGGATAAGATTCTTGGTGGCGCGTTGAAAACACAACTGATGGCGCGGCCCGGCGGCATGACGTTTCGCCAGCAGACCGCTCGCCTGATGAGCGCCCAGCCATGGCTGATGTTGGTGCTCGATCTGGGCCTCGGACCGTATGCCGACCAGCCGCTCAACGCCTGGCAGGAAAGCTTTCTGCCCATGGTGCTGCAGGAACAACTGCGCACGGTGCGGATCGACAACGGCCATGACGGTACGCAACCGCTGGTGCAGAGCGAGCAACTCATCTCGCCCAATCGACTGGACGTGCCACCAGTCAAAGCCCCCGATCTGCGACTTCCGCTGGCAGCAGCCGGCCTGTTCCTCGCTGTAGTGATCCTGCTGACGCGACGCTGGTGGCCCATCGGCTACGCCCTGTTGAGCTCGCTGTACCTGATCGCAGCCGGCATCGTCGGCATCCTGCTGCTGGTGCTGTGGACACTGACTACTCACCACTCCGCATGGGCCAATGCCAACCTGTTTTTGTTTAATCCGCTCGCATTTCTATTGCTGCCCACCGTATGGCGTGCGCGTCGCGGCAGCGCGCCTTCACGTTTCATCGAAGTACTGCTTTCATTGCAGCTACTGGCGATGCTGATCGCCCTGCTACTGCACCTGCTACCTGGCGTCGTGCAACAGAACCAGCCCTGGCTATTGTTCGCGCTACCCTGCTGGCTGGTGCTGGCATGGAGCCTGCGGCAGAAGGCACGTCTTTCTGCATAGCGCGCACTGCAATTGCCCTGTCTTCGGACGCGGGGCATCATGTTTGACATGAACCTGACAACACCCGCCCCGCCCGCACCACTCGTCACCGACAGGAAAATGGTGGTCAACTGCATCGCCTATCGGAAGGATGGCAGCCGAATCGGCGACATCGCTCTTGAGGCCATAAGCGATGTGCTGACCGAGCCGGACACTTTCGTATGGGTCGGACTGCATGAGCCAGACGAAGAATTACTGCTGAAGCTGCAGCAGGAATTCGGCCTGCATGATCTGGCGATCGAGGATGCGCATACGGCGCATCAGCGCACCAAGATCGAAACCTATGGCGACTCGTTGTTCGTCGTGGTGCAGACGGCGCAACTCGTCGAGGGACAACTCGCGCTAGGCGAAACCCACATTTTTCTCGGCCCTCGCTATCTGGTCAGCGTGCGCCACGGCGCATCGCTTTCCTATGCGCCAGCACGGCGCGCTTGCGAACATACGCCCGAGCTGATGGCGCATGGCCCGAGTTACGCGCTCTATAGCATTCTGGATTTCATCGTCGACAACCTGCTGCCCATCGTGCGCGAGTTCCGCGAAGAATTGCAGCAGCTGGAAAAAGACATCTTCGCCGAGACGTTCAAACGCAGCACGGTGCGCCGGCTTTATGACATGCAACGTGACTTGATGACGCTGCGCCTTGCCGTGGCCCCCATGCAGGACGTCATCAGCCAGCTAACCCGGCTGCATGCGAATCTGATCCCAAAGGAACTGCGCGCGTATTTCCGCGACGTCTACGATCACGTCTTCCGCGTCAACGAATCGATCAGCGCCATGCGCGAAATGCTCGCCGCCGCCATCAACGTCAACCTTTCCCTGGTCACCTACGGCCAGAACGAAGTCATGAAAAAACTCGCCGGCTGGGCCGCCATGTTGGCTGCCCCCACCCTGCTCACCAGCTGGTACGGCATGAACTTCACCCACATGCCCGAACTCGCCCAACCATGGGCTTACCCCATCGTCATCGTCGTCATGCTGATAGTCGTCGGCGGACTTTTTATTGCACTCAAACGGGCAAAGTGGCTCTAACGTCGCTATCCATATACGAAACGATTAACGAAAACGGCGACCCTAGGCCGCCGTTTTCGTAAGGTTCGACCGAATCAGTTCGATGGTGCCTTGGATGCATCCTTCGCCGTCCATTGCTTGAGCCACGCGTTGACAGCATCATGCCACTGCACGCTGTTATGCGGTTTCAGCACCCAGTGATTTTCGTCCGGAAAGGTCAGCAGCTCGCTGGGGATACCGCGACGCTGCAATGCCGTGAATGCGCCCAGACCCTGGGTAATCGGAATGCGAAAATCATCACCGCTGTGCACAATCAACATAGGCACATGCCAGTCCTTGACGTGATTGACCGGATTGAATTTCTCGTAGTTCTGCGGCTGGTCGTATGGCGTGCCGCCGTTTTCCTTTTCCTCGAACCACAGTTCCTCGGTGTCGTAATACATCGCGCGGGCGTCGAACACGCCGTCGTGATCGACCAGACATTTCCACGGCTGGTTCCAGACGCCAGCAATCCAGTAGGTCATATAGCCGCCGTAGCTCGCGCCGAGTGCGCAGGCACGATCGCCATCAAGGAAACGGTACTTGCCGAGCGCCGCCTTCCAGCCAAGTTTCAGATCATCCAGCGGCTTGCCACCCCAATCGCCCGAGATCGCATCAGTAAACGCCTGACCGTAACCGGTGGAGCCATGGAAGTTGATCGTCACCACCGCAAAACCCTGCCCTGCGTAAGTCTGCGGGTTCCAGCGATAGCTCCACTCATTGCTCATCGCACCTTGCGGGCCGCCATGAATGATGAAGGCCACCGGATAGGTCTTTCCCGGCTGATAATCGACCGGCTTCACCACATAGCCCTGCACCGTCTCGTTGTTCCAGCCCGCAAACTTGAAGAACTCGAAATCACCGACCTTGGCGTTTTTCAGATCCTCCGCATTGAAGTGTGTGACCTGCTTCGAATGCGCACCCGTTGCCGATGCCAGATACAAGTCAACTGGCCGCTTCAGGTCATCGCTCGCCATTAGCAGCTTGCCTGCGGCCAGTGAATAACCTTCCACCGCGCCATCACCAGACAGTCGAGTGACTTCCCCATTGGACGTGCTGATCTCAAACAGTGGATGCTGGCCTTCATCATCGGCCGAGGCATAGAGCGTTTTGCCGTCAGCGGAAATCGTCATGCTTCCTGGCAAACGATCCCAACGCGGATCAACCTCATGCTTCGCTCCCGTCGCCAGATCCAGCGCCATGATCGCGAAGCGATCGGCCTCGAAACCGGGCGTCTTCATGGCCAGGTAGTAAAGCGTCTTACCGTCAGGCGAAGGCACCGGATACGCATCCCACGCCTTGTTGTCCGCGGTAAGATTTTTCGGCGCGGACGAACCCTCCACCGGCACGCGATAAATGTCGAAATTGGTCGACCACGGCTCGCTGTTGCCCGCAATGCGTACATCGAAATAAACGCTCTCACCGTCCGGCGCGAATGCAAATTCGCTCTCATCGCCAAAAGGCTTGCTGGGAATATCGCCATCGATACCGCGGCTCAGCAGAGTTGGTTCGACAGGCAACTGTCCCTTGTCATCGAAGCTGGCGACAAACAGCTGATTACGTCGACCGTTGGCCCACGTATCCCAATGCCGCACGAACAGCTTGGTGTAAAGCGTGCCGCTGGCCTTGTCCTCGTCACGCGCGTCAACACGCTCCTTTGTACATGTCAGCGTGGCGCAATCCGTAAACACCTCATACGACAACAGCACACGCTTGCCATCTGGCGACAGCTTGTACGCGCCCAGATCCAGCGGTGCGTGACTCACCTGCATCGGGTTGGCGCGGGCCGACAGATTCAAGCCACTTTTGCCGCCAAGGTCCACCCGCCAAAGCTGAGCCACACCGGCCGATGACGACACGTAATAGAGACTGCGTCCATCCACCGACCAGCGCGCCGAGTTCGCCTTGTCGAGCACCTTCACCGGTTTGCTACCACCCGCCGAATGATCGGCAAGATCCAGCACGTAAACCGCGTTCACACCCTTGTTGGCCGCATAGTCCGTACTACGCACCGCGAACGCCGCATATCGCCCGTCCGGCGAGAGCTGCGGATCACTGACCCGATCCATCATCACCAGATCACGGATGTTGAAGGGGTGTGGGCCCTGTGTCGTGACGAAGCTTGTGTCCAAGGCATCGCCCCCTATCGCAGGCGCGGCCACCAGCGCGAGCAACAGCATGGCTATCAGAGGTTTCATGGAAGATCTCTTGGCTTAATGAAAGCATGACGGTAAACGCGCGTTGTACGAGGCGCAAGCTCTAAACCTCTCTTAACGCGTCCGCAGGAGCAAATCAAAATATCTCGCGAGATTCTTTTGGCATGGTGAATGAGGAGCGAAGGGAGCGTATAGCCAATGACGTAATCGCCGACTTCCTGGCACCTTTGGCACAACTACTTGATGCTCTATATTTGACGCCATCATTGAGCCGCCCGGATGTCGAGCCATGAATCGCTGGAAAGCTGCCACCATCCACCTGTCGATCAGCGTTGTTCTGGCATGCGGCATCGCTGCCCTGCTTTACTTTCTTTGGTTTCCACCGCCGTATTTCATCGCGGCTGGTGCCAGTGGACTGATCATCGTGCTGATGGGTGTCGACATCGGCTTAGGACCACTGCTGACCCTGCTCGTAGTCAATCCGAACAAGCCAAGAAAGCTGCTAAAACTGGATCTTTCGATCATCGGGGTGGTCCAGATGATCGCCTTCGCTTACGGCATCCATGTAATCGCCGCAGCACGGCCAGTGTTTGTAGTGGCTGCGGTCGACCGCTTGGTGCTGGTGTCGGCCGATGCGCTTACTGATGCCGATCTTGCCCAAGGCAGTCAACCCGCATTTCGCACCCGTTCGTGGACCGGCCCCGTACTGGTCGGCGCACTGCCCCCGAAGGGTGACGGCGTTATGAAAATCGCGGAACAGGCCCTGAGCAGTGGCAAAGACATTGATCGACTGCCCAAGTTTTATCTGCCGTATGACATGGTCATAGACAAGGTTATGCACCACGCCAAAACACCGTCGCAACTCAAGAACGCCACCAGCCATCAACGTATGCAGCTCGAGAAACTCCAGGCCGGGGCCGGTGGCAGAATCTTGCTGGCGCTACCGCTACAGCGTGGCGATCACGATTACACGGCAGTTATCTCGCCGAAAACCAGACGCCCAATACTCATACTGGCCATCGATCCTTGGTGACCAGCACCAGAAAATGCTACGGATAACACGCGGCTCTCACTGCACCTTGGTGCAAATTCAATGTCCGAGGCAGATATCCTGATGCACCAAACGCGAGATAGCGCCGATCCAGTGGCAACTTTGTGTTTCGCTCATCCATCGTCAGATCGCGCCCTATTGAACGAGTCGGCGAATCGCCTTCGACCCATGTGCCGATCGAGACCACAACGGTACTGAGCACGACTTGGAAAGAACTCGCTCGATTTCGTGAGCTACCTCCCATTTCCGCGAGTCCAAACCCGTCGGTCGGGATTCAGAGCGCCATGACCGAGTCTATGACTCTCATTGGTACAAAATGTGCGTGTCGTCGACACACCCACTGCGGAAGGCGACATGTTGCGCCAGCGTATTTCCACCGGCTTTACCTTGATCGAACTGATGATCGTAGTTGCAATCATCGCGATCCTCGCCGCCATCGCGATCCCGGCTTATCAGGACTATCTGATCCGCGCCCAGGTTACCGAGGGCTTCAGCCTCGCTTCCGGGGCGAAGGCAAGCGTCTGGGATTACGTCTCGAATCACGGGACGTTTCCGGCCGACAACCAGACTGCCGGACTGGCTATGCCCGCTTCGATCACGGGGAAATACGTTTCAAGCGTGAATGTGGCCGCGGGCACCATCAAGGTGTATTTTCAAGCACCGGATGCCAACATCAAAATCAATGGAGCGGCTCTTTACCTCGAGCTCTCTCCTGTCACCCTGGCAGGCAGCATCAACTGGACTTGCACATCCAGCACGCTTTCAACCAAGTACCTGCCGACACCTTGTCGCCCCTGAGTTCTGTCGAGTACATGACGCCTGCCGCGCATAATAAACTGCCAAAATACGTCACTACCTGCCCAATCAAGACAGTTCATCGACAATGATGGTTTTCAACCCAAGACTCGCAGAGCGATTTTGACAGCCCATTCGACTATGCTCTTGCAGGATTTCGTGACGATGGGCACGATCCCATAACCCGTAGTTATGCGGGAATACACCACCGGTGAACATGGCACGCAAACTGCTTCGTTCACCGGGAGCTTCTTGGTCATTCCTGACCATGCGATGGGTCCGATCCTGCCTAGCGGCATTTGGGACTGGGGCTCAAGGGGCATCACACTGGTTATTTAATCAAGCACAGAGGAACCACCATGAAGAATATGCATAAGGGCTTTACCCTGATCGAACTGATGATCGTGGTTGCGATCATCGCGATCCTCGCCGCCATCGCCATCCCTGCTTATCAGGATTACCTGATTCGCTCGCAGGTCACGGAAGGTTCTTCGCTGGCCGGTGCCGCCGAGACCGCCGTCGCCGAGTTCTACAGCAACAAGGGCACCATGCCAGCGACCAACCTTTCGGCCGGCATCGCTGTAGCCGGCTCGATCCAAGGCAAGTACGTCAAGAGTGTAACTGTGGGCGCCGGCGGCCTGATCTCCGCGTTGTTTTCGAGCGCAGCCCCCCAGGTTGCCAACGCCAAGCTCAATACCCAGGTCTTGGCTTTCTCTCCGGTCACCAACGCCGGCAGCGTCGCGTGGCATTGCGGCAATGCAGCGACCACGGTTACGGCTAAGTACCTGCCGTCATCCTGCCGTGGCACCGGTCAGTAACCGCTCCGCAGCCTGTGTTTGATCCGAAAGGGCCGCGTACTGCGGCCCTTTCTTTTTCACCGGTGTGGAAGGCCGAATGATTTATGCATGATGTGAGTGATGGCCAGACTGCTCCGCCTACGGTGCCGGCGCAAGCCGGCAGCGTTTCTGCGATCCGTACGTTAGCACTCTTCGCGATCGGCCTGGCCGGACTGCTGCTCCTCGCGTGGTTGGTCTACCGGCCCGGATTGAGCGGCAACTTCCTGTTCGACGATTTAGTCAATCTGAATGCGCTGGGCGCCACAGGCCCGGTGCACGATTGGCCTTCATTGCTGCGCTATCTGACGTCGGGTGGTGGTGACCCCACAGGCCGTCCACTGACCTTGCTCACCTTTCTGCTGAATGCGCAGGATTGGCCGGCGGATCCTCTTTCCTTCAAACGCACCAATGTGTTGCTACATCTGTTGAACGGTGCGCTGCTGTGTTGGACGATGTTGAAACTTGGCGAACGTACCGGTCTGCGCCCATCACGCAATCGTGCCTCTGCGCTGCTCGGCACCGCGACTTGGCTGTTGCACCCACTGCTGGTCTCGACCACGTTGTACGTCGTACAGCGTGAGGCGATGCTGCCGACGACATTCACCCTGTGCGGATTGTTGTGCTGGTGCACCGGGCGAGCCCGCCTAGACGACGGGCGCATCGCGTGCGCCTGGGGCTGGATGGCGACCGGCAGCTTGCTGTGCACCTTGCTGGCCACCCTGTGCAAAGCGAACGGCATCTTGCTGCCACTGCTAATCGCGGCGGCGGAATGGACCGTGTTACGTCTCCGCGTGAATTCCCTGCGCGCCGACGCCGCCATCCATTTGCGCAGGCAACGCCTATGCCTGCTCGGCGTGCCCACCGCGCTGCTGGTGCTGTACCTGCTGGCACAATTTCCAGCCTATATCCACAGCGCCGCAGAACATCGGTCATGGACCATTGGACAGCGCCTGCTGAGCGAACCGCGGGTTGTGATGAGCTATCTGCGCCTGCTGTGGCTACCCCGCGCCACCTCGCAAGGCATATTCAATGACCAGACTGCGGCCTCGACCGGCTGGCTGACGCCCTGGACGACTCTGCCTTGCATGCTGGCAGTCCTCGCGCTGGGCGTGCTGGGCTGGCATCTGCGCAAACGCCGACCGATCGTCGCCTTCACCATTCTGTTCTACTCCGCAGGACAGCTGATGGAAAGCACGTTTGTGCCGTTGGAACTGTTCTTTGAACATCGCAATTATCTGCCTGCTGTCTTCATGTTCTGGCCATTGGCCGTATGCTTAACCGAGAACCAAAATCGGTTGCTGCGCCGCAGCCTGGCCATACTTATTCTCATTATTGTGGCCGGGTCGACCGCGATCTGTGTGCAGGTATGGGGCAACCCTCGCCAGCAGGCGTTAATCTGGGGAGAAATCAATCCGGATTCAGCACGCGCGCAAGCCTTTGCGGCAACCACCGAGATGGCCGATGGCCACTATTCCGATGCGATCTCGCGACTACGCATCGCTTCGACGAGAGAACCCAATGAGGTACAACTCACGCTCAACCTCATCGGTGCCGAATGTGCCGCCGGCGGCGTTACTCAGGATACTTGGCGACGAGTGCTGTTTTCCCTGCAGCACAACACCAATGGCTCACACGAAATATTTGACTGGTTCGTCAATGCGATACAGCAGGTGCAGGCCAATACTTGCGACGGACTCACTCTGAATGGCATCCAGCACGCCTTGCAAGCGGCGCAGTCCAATCCCTTGTACGCATCGCAACGCGGCCGCCGTCAAGATTTCGCTCACATCGCAGGTCTCCTGGCAATAGCTCAACGACGGCCGGAAATTGCATTGATTGACTTCAATCAGGCGCTGCTGGATGCCACGGATCGTGGCACGGCTTTAGAACAGGCAGCCGCCTTTGGTGCAGCGGGCTATCCTGCGTTTGGCCTGCGTCATCTAGCATTTGCGGACGCACATGTGCGCGATATAAAACCCGGCATAGGCATGCCGTGGCTGCATGACTGGTTATTGTCGAATCAGGGCTATTGGCAACACGAAACGGCAGTTCTGCATGCCACCCTAGCGACCGATGCCGCAACGCAGGCGGCTAACCATCCTTCGTCAGCAGGTTGATCGAATGCGCGCCAATGCCAACATGAAATACCTCGTGCTTTTCGCAGCGGTCTTGCTGACTGCGATGGTCTACTGGCCAGGTTTGTCCGGAACCTATCTGTTCGACGACTATCCCAATATCGTGGACAACCTGGGTGTACAGCCACACGATGCCAGCTTGGCGTCGCTTGCTGACGCTGCGCTTTCATCGCCATCCAGCGAATTCAGCCGACCCCTGGCTTCATTGAGCTTCGCTGTCAACTATCTCGCCACTGGGCTCAATCCATACTGGATGAAGCTGACCAATTTGGTCCTTCATCTGTTGAATGGTCTATTGGTCTTTTTTCTGGCAAGCGCATTGCTGGAATCTGCTGCGGGGACGACTTCAGCCGCTACAAATTTTTCGGCCCCGCCAGAAGTCACTCACACACTTACGCGTTCAGGCATCATTGCCGCGCTGATTGCCGCAAGCTGGATGCTGTTGCCGATCAACCTCACGGCGGTCCTCTATGTGGTACAGCGCATGGAGAGTCTGGCGAATCTGTTTGTCTTGCTCGGACTGATCGGCTACGTTGCTGGCCGTCACCGTATGCTCGCGACCAAGCATCTTTATTCCGCTACCAGCAACTCGCATGGCTGGGGTTATTTCTGGCTGTGCGCAGCAAGTATCACGCTACCTACAGCGCTTGGCCTGCTAGCCAAAGAGACTGCCGTAATGCTGCCGTTCTACGCCATGCTGATCGAATGGCTTCTATACGGCTTTCGTGTGGTTACTCCGGTACGCCCAGAATTTGCGGTCACGAATGCCAGCAAGACCTTGCGAGTGTTCGACAGACGCCTGTTTGGCCTTTATTTCGTCGTTTTAGCGCTACCTTTTATCGTTGGTTCGATCTGGATGCTGCCCGGCCTGGTACGACCGGAGCACTGGAACACGCGCAACTTTACTCTCGGCACGCGCCTGCTCAGCGAGGCGCGCATCGTGGTGGACTATATCGTCTGGACATTGCTGCCGACACCCCACGCGTTGTCGTTCTATCACGACAACTTCAGTGTTTCGAGCGGACTGCTAGCCCCCTGGACCACACTAGCCAGTCTGATGGTTCTGGCTGTTTTAATGGTGCTGACTTGGTGGTTACGTCAACGCTTCCCGCTAGTCACGCTCGGTATCGCGATGTTTCTCGGCTCTCAATTGATGACCGGCACGGTCCTGCCGCTGGAGCTGATCTACGAACATCGCAATTATTTCTCCAGTTTTGGCCTGTTACTGGCAATCGTGCCGCTTCTCGCCGTACCCCGGTCAGAGCCGTTCGCTTTGCCGCGTCACGTGCTGTTGGCTGGCTTGATGCTTTGCTGGACCGTGCTGACGGCGCTCACTGCTTATGCGTGGGGCAACCCATTGCGACTTGCCGAAGACCTTGCCGTACGCGCACCACAATCCCCGCGCGCGCAATACGAGCTGGGTCGCACTTACATCATCTATTCACACTACGAACCTTCTTCGCCATTTACCCGGCTCGCCTATGCTCCGCTGGAACGATCCGCCGCTCTCCCCGATTCATCGATCCTGCCTGAACAGGCGTTGATCTTCATGAACTCCCGCATGCATCTGCCACTGAAAGATGCCTGGTGGGACACCTTGATTGCCAAGCTTAAGTCCCGCCCCTCCACCGTTCAGGACGAAAGCTCGCTCGCAGCATTGACGCAATGCGCTCGTGAGCAGCATTGCGATTTACCGCAAAATCGGATGACGGAAGCGTTCCTGGCGGCACTTACCCATCCGGATCCAAGCGCAAGATTGCTGGCCAACTACGGTGACTATGCATGGAACCTGTTGAATGACAAACCGCTTGGCCTGCGCATGCTCAGACTCGCCGTGCATGCCAGCCCCAGCGAACCCGCTTACCGCATTACGCTGATTCGCATGTTGATAGTAGAAGACCAAGTCAACGAAGCGCATGCAGCACTTCAGCAGTTGCAATCGATGAACTATGGCGGACGTTTGAATACTGAATTGGCAGAACTTCGCTTGCTGCCTGGCCTCCAATGAACTGGTAGGAGAAATGGGGGATTTCCTGCAGTGCGCGAAAAGAGTAGATTGACGTACGCCATTTTTTGCACTCGATACCCATAATGTCTAATGATCCGGTCGACCGTCACGCCTACGACTCCGACTGGATAGCATCCGCTTGGTCGCAGTCAGCCAATGATGCTTTGCTGACACAGGGAGAGCTCACACCACGACCCCGTATAGCACGTGCCATGGAGCTGCTCCGCCTCGCACCAGGTCAACGCCTGCTGGACATCGCTTGTGGCCGCGGTGAGGTGCCTGCGCTGGCAAGCCAGCTCGGCGCCGAAGCGATCGGCATCGACTACTCCGACGCATCGATCTCCTTCGCCGCAAATATGCGACGCACTCTGGGTGAAGCACCAGCGGGGAACTTTTCTCTGGTGCAGGGCGATGCGTGCACACTCCCGTTTGTCAATGCCAGCTTCGATCGAGTGTCGATGCTGGACATCGTCGAACACCTAGTGCCCGAGCAGCTAGAGCACATGTTCAATGAAGTGAAACGTGTATTGCGTCCCGATGGTTTCGCCGTGGTACACACGCTGCCGAACCGCTGGGTGTACGAGATCGGCTATCGCTTTGCACGCCTGCTTTGGCGACGCCTTCCTGCCGATCCACGCAATCCTTACGAAAAGCGCATCCATGTCAACGAACAGGACGTCGTTCGCCTGCACCGCATGCTGGGAAGTGTCGGGTTATCGCACCGTCTGTGGCTTGAACAGCATATTCCGGCTCAGGCACGCTGGAATACCGGACAGGCGATCTACCAAGATCAACGGGACGCAGTATATCCGTTGATGGCGCGCTGGCCCGGCCGGCTGCTTGAAGGACTGAGCTCAACGCCTTTACGACTGTTGCTGTCGAACGACATCTTCGCCGTGCTTTGGAATGGCGATACACCACCCGCGTCGGCAGGCCGTCTCCCGGACGCCTTCGTGGAACGGATGGCCGGCTATATAGCCGGCTCGGCGTGACACTCAGCTCAGTCGTCGATTGAGCGGATCACACGGAACGGGTTTCCCGCACCAAATACGTCTGCGGGCACATCTTTGCGGATCAGGGAGCAGGCGCCGATCACCGAATTGTCGCCGATGGAAACACCGTGAAGGACAACCACCTGCACAGATATCCACACGTTGCGGCCGATCCGTACGGGCGCTGCATGGGCTTCGCTAACGTCCTGAAGACGTCGTCTCTTGGATAGAGTGTGGGCGGCAGTATCGGTGATATAGGCATCGGCGATATTCGACCAGGCACCGATCTCTACCTGCTGTACACACTGAATCGAAGTGCCGTTGAGGCCTGCGTTGTCACCCAACGTCATCTCAGCCCCGAGTGCGAGCGTACGGATACACACCGGCTTGATAGCATCGGAAATGATCAGGCAATTGCGCCCAAAGCGAACGCGACCGGGCCCGCTGATGCGCAACGGCCCATACACACGAAACATGGGGCCGGCGCTGAAATGCTTGCCTTGCAAGCGAAACAGAATTCGATACCACCACCCACGCAGCCAAGCGAGTCCGGCAGGAACCAGCAAGTGGGGGTTTTTGCTGAGACGGGAAGGCATGGTCATATTCATGGTAACAACATCATGCTTGCTTCTTTTGCGTCATCCATAGGGCACATCCTCACCGGCCCCCTCTCATCGCCATACTCTAACCAGCAGCACCAACGCGGCACCGGCCCAGGCCAATGCAAGGTTTGCAAAGCGCAATAAAAGATAAGTCGCGACTACTACCGGCGCAGCCACTCCGCGCAATCCGAATAGATATAACCCCCCAGCCTCAACCGTTCCCAAACCATTGGCACTGATGGGAACATATGCAATCAAACCGGCACTATTGGCTGCAACGGTTACCTCGAATAAATTGCCAGGCGCTACATGCAGCGCATGAAATACCGCCCAGTAGCAGACTCCTATCGCAAACAGTTTGACAATTGTCAGTGCTGCGTTCCTGATTACCGCACGAGGTCGCGTTGCAATCACTTGATGCGCCTCCAGCATGCTGTTCACAAAGTGAGCTCGCAAACCACTGCCAGTAGCTGCCATACCCTTCCAACGCCTCGATGCCATGTAGGTAAGCATCAGAACCCCAGCTGCGCTAGCTCCAAGCACACCGGCCAGCCGCGCCACCGGCGCAACAAATATCAGCGCCAGGCTCGCGGATAGCAGGAATGTGCAAAACAACGAAACCAGCTTATCCACACCGAGACGACCAACTGCAGTTGGCAATGCAAGACCGCGCTTTCTCAAGAACAAGCTCATGCCGACAAGATCAGCAACCTGTCCAGGCACAATTTGACCAAACGCCCAAGCTACCCAGTAAGCACATAGAAAGTGCTTGAATCGCAAGCCAGGGCCAGGAGCGGCAATCAGATATGAGTTGATTGCCCCCAACGTGGTAGACATCAGAATCACAATCAAAGTAACCGTGATCCAACCGAGGTCAGCGTCGCGAAGCACATCAAGCACGCGTGTCGGATTGGCGAACCAGATCAATGCTGCGAGCAGCACCAAGCCTATGATGGAAACCGCAGCTCCCCTTATTCTCAAAACTCGCGATGTCGGAGGTATTTCGCGGGGAGCTGCAACATTCATGTCATTGTTGCCGACACGCACTCAAGCTCACGCGTCAACCGCTCAGCGATATCAATGACCAACGCCGAGGACTCCAGATAGCCCGCGCGGTCGCCCTGCACCTTACCCTTTACGGATGCAAGAAACGCATCTATCTGCGCGTCAACTCCCTTTGCCGAACCACGCCAGAGTCGCTGCGTGCGTCGACGCAACCCATGCCCAGATTCAAGCCTGCGAAAATCAACCAGACGAGCGCTGCGATTCTCGCAGGCCACCTCGATAACCTCACCCGGGAACGCCTTGGAGCCATTGGACAAGTACATTACGGTTGCAAGCGAGCCATCGGCAAAACCCAACGTCACGTGCACATTGTCTTCGCGCAAATATCCCGCAGCGCTACCACCCAGACAGCGAACATCCATCGAAACCACTTGAGAGCCCACCAGCCAGCGGCAGAAATCAATGTGGTGGCAGGCTTCGCCCACGATAACGCCACCACCTTCGCGTGCATGATGCAACCAATGTTGTGGTGGCCTGTAGCCGACATTTGCACGATAGACAATGGACATCGGCTGTGCACGCGACTCAAACATCTTGTGCAATGACAACGCGAGTGGTGCGTAGCGCCGATTGAAACCAACCATCAGCACCTGACTGTCATTAACGAACGCCGACTCCACACGTTCAAGCTGTGCGCGTTCGATCGCAAGTGGTTTCTCTACAAATACATGCTTGCCAGCCGCCAACGCGGCGGCAGCCAGATCAGCATGCGAATCATGGCGGGTCAAAATGAACACTGCATCTGTCTGTGTATCAGACAGCACCTCCGATACATCGGCCGATGCGAATGCAAATCCGTATTTCTTGCCGAGCGCCGCTGCGCGCACACCGGTTGCCGAAGCGATGCCACGAAACTCCACATTTCGTCGTGCGAGCGCCGGCAGGAACTCATTGGTGGCGTGGCTGCCAGCACCAAGCACCGCAACGCGAGGCTTCGCGGGGACCGCATGGGGTACAGCAGCATTCGCTTTCAAATTCACCCGATTTGTCATGCTGGCTACCCTGGGGTAGTCCAGCAAGATGCCGAGGGAGGGCTCTTTCCGCTCGCCGGATATCAATGCAAACGCATCTGCAGCCTGATCTAGAGGAAACCGATGCGTGATCATCGCAGCCAGGTCGATCCTGCCGCGCGAAACCTGATCGAGGAACGCGCTCATGTTGCGCTGTTCGGTCCAGCGCACGTAAGGCAATGGGTAATCGTGACCCTCCTGCTCGTAATTCTGATCACCTGTACCCGGGCCATAAGCCATGGACGTGCGCAGCTCCAGTTCCTTGAACAGGTAATGTTCTCGTGGCAGCTGCATCTCGGTACGACCAACGACGACAACCCGCCCCTTGCTGCGGCACAATTCCCCAGCCAGCGCCACCGGACCAGCATCGTCGGTTGCAGCCGTCACGATGACGACATCGGCACCGGCGCCGTCCGACCACGCCAGCACTCGTTCCTTCACGTTGGGTGCATCGACCGGGCATGTTTCGGCCCATTCGTTCTGCTGGGTCAGAGCAAGTCGACCAGCGTCGATATCCAACCCAAATACACGGCAGCCTGCGGCACGCAGCAACTGGGCAACCAGCAAGCCCACCAATCCCAGGCCGATCACCACAACGTTGTCGCCTAATCGGACATCTGCCACGCGCAAACTCTGCAATGCGATTGCACCGACTGTGGCGAAAGCTGCCCCATCCGGATCAAGGCCAGCTGGCACCGGCACACATAAGCGCTTGGGAACGCTCACCACCTCTGCATGGCTGGCGTAACCTTGCCCCGCGCAGGCAACGATATCGCCCACGCGCACATGATCTACGCCCTTGCCTACCGCCATGACTTCACCGGCGCAGCTGTAGCCAAGAACGATCGGCGTCTCCAGTGCTCGCCGTGCAACCGCGTACGCAGTGAGCGGCCCTTGTGCGCGCGCCAGTTGCAACACCTTCATGGCCTGTTCCGGACGTGCCCGCGCCTTCGCCAACAATCCCATACGGCCGAGCTTGACGGTCCCTCCCTCGGTGCCGCTGCTGATCAGCGATTGGCGGTTACGCACAAGCACGAATTCATCGCGCAACTGCGGAGGCGGCACATCCTCTACCCATATGCTGCCGTCGCGCAAATCTTCCAGAACCTGCTTCATGTATCTGATCCATCCAAAATTTTTATGTCAGCCTTTGGTCGCACGCGACCGCGGACCAGAAACCCTTTGCTCAACAACTCCCGCTCACTGAACTGCTTCAGCTCACGGCGGATATCGTCAGTCAACAAGGCGCTTCCCTCTTCGGCAGTCACGCGCCACTCGTCAATCTCGAACACCTTCTCGAACATTGCATGATATTCATGTTCACGTAGTCCATTGAGCCAAGACGGTATATCCACGTGCCTGCGCGCCCGCAAATGATCCCACGGCGCAACCACACGGGAAGGACGCGTGTCCGGATGTTTCCACGCGATATGGTGACCTCCGGACAGACTGGTGAAGTTGTGAATGTAGATGTATATACGGCCATTGGGACGCAACACCCGGGCCAGTTCAGTAAGGACAGCAGGCACATCGGAAATGTGCTCGAAAACCTCATGCGAAACCACAAAATCGACACTCGCATCCGGCAAGGATAGATGCACGCCGTCATAAACATGCAGATCTACGGCTTGATGCGGCAAGCGACGCCCAATGGAGCGTTCCAGCTCGCGATAATAGCCCCGTGCGAAAAGCATGTCCCAGGCGGCCGTGCGTAGCGTACGCTCTGCGCCATTGGCCTGCAGAATGTGCCGATACTTAGCCAGACCTCGCCCGTTCTCCACCAACTCGGTATCAACACCGATCGCATGCGCGCCGTCAGCAGCAATCAATAGCGACAGCCAGTAAGACTTACCGCATCCAACATCGAGCACTTGCCGCCCGGACAACGAACCCTCGTCCGTGCACAAGCGCTCATAGAATGCGGCATGCTCACGCGCGAAATCACGGTACCCGGTGAGTCCGTAATGCAGCATCGATGCGTATAGACCGAGTCGGCCGGGAAGAATGGGGTCTGGCATAGAGTTTCGGCGCTCAGCGAGTAGCGCGAATCATGAGATGCCAGCCAAGCCAGCGCGACAACAACCGATATATGGGTAGCGGCGTCCAGCGAAACATGGAACCATAACCTTCGCCGAATACGAAATCAGCGCGCACTCCGACCTTGGAAAAGCGTGAGAACATCGCACGAATCTCGGTGACGGTATAGCGTCGAACCACCGGGCACAATTCATCGCGTTCCTCAAACGGGACGCGCAGCATCCGGTGCACAGCCTCATTCAGCGAATGGCGGTGATAAAGCATGATCAGAGCCTGACCACCAGGCCGCAGCACCCGATACGCCTCATCGACACAGCGTTGTGTATCCGGCGCATGATGCATCACGCCAAAGGAATATACGTAATCAAAAACAGCGTCGGGAAACGGTAAATGCTCTGCGTCGGAACAGAGATAAGTCGCATCCAGATGACGTTCTTGCGCGCGCCGACTTGCAGTAACGGGGCCAACCACAGTCAGATCGACTGCCGTCACGTGAAGCCCATGCTGCGCCATACGCGCGCTGTCGAGACCGATACCGCAACCAATCTCAAGCACCTGCGAACCCGGTCGCATTGAAGCGATCCAGCCCGGCAAATGTCGGTGGGACCGATAGCGTTGTGTTTCGAGCTCGGCGAAATATGTTTCGGAACCACGCTCATGCTCGCTCACCGAGCGCCCCATGATGCGTTCAGCATTCACGTTCCGCGTCCAGAAATCGGCAACCTTGCGGACCAAGCCTGGCGCTGATTCAAGCTTCGCCGGTTCAATCGACTTCACGGTGTATCCCCTGTGCGTATGCAGCCAGTGCACGAACCATCCAGGCATTGCACCAGCGTAGTTGCGTAAACTTTTTGGTGTACCAGCGCGTGCGCTGATGGTAGAAACGTCCCTCCGGATTGTACATCTCATCGAGTGCCCAACCCGCGATTCGACGCGCCAGGTCACCATGCGTTTCCATGTGGCGCGAGAAAGTCAGAATGCCTTGAGCAGCTCCGTGAATGTCGTAGGGATAGGCGCGATCACTCATCCAGCGTGGCGCCCCGCCCGGTTCAAACAGATGCTCTGCATAGAACGCGAGGCCAGCGTCGTACTGCGACTGCCACTGGCGCTCCCCGCTAGCATCCATATAACTGGAAAGCGCATCCAAGATGAATCCAGTGTGATAATTGTCGTGGCGAATTGGTGAATCGCCAGGCGGGTCGGTATAGAACCACGCATGGTAATCCGTTTGTCTGCGTACGACGTAGCAGGCCAACCGTCGCGCTGGCTCGAACCACTGCGGCTGATTCGACTGGCGCGCGAACTGCGCAAGTACCGAAGCCACCAGAATGCTGACGTCGAGTACTCGCATGGTCATCGACAGCGGCATATAACTAAGACACAGCTCTTCGGGCTCGTCCTTCAGATGCTGCAAATCGCCCAGAAAGAAGGGAATCGCAGCTTCCACCCGCGATAGCAGTTCCGGCTCACCCAATTGACGATGTGCTGCCAACAGCGCCTCACATACGAATGCTGTGACTACAGCGTTGGGTGTACCTCGCGGCGCGAAGAAACCCAGATCCTGCCATGGGTACTGATAGCCCCAGGCTCGCCCACCGGAAGGTGTAACGACAACCATCGCATCGAGTTGCCCCAAAAGGGTACGCAGCCGTGCAAGATGCCGTTGATCACCATCCAGTGCATATCTGTCAAGCAGCCCCCGCATGAACAAGGCCAGCCCTTTGGGATTGAACGTACGTAGCGTAGCCAGGACTGGTCGGAGGTTCACTGGCGAGCGCATGACAGCCTGCACGGCGAGCAACCGGGTTACGCGACTCCATCCACAAAAGGTCCAAAGAAACGGACTATTCAAAGCATCATGCTTGTCGAACCCCCGCCAGCCTTGTGCTTCGGAATAATCGAGCACGGCATCGAGCGCGGCGTTCACACGCATGAGCTCCTGCGAGTTTGCTGCCTCCATCTTCGGCGGTGCTGCTAATGTGCGCTCGTCATGCATTGGCGATGACACCTGGCGATAGGCCACGTTCAAAAATGTCGATCCACATATGCGATTGAATCATCAGATACAGCATGAAGAAGTGCCAGCGAAAGCGCTGCTCAACGGGCAGGCGCAACAGGCTCGCAACGGTACCTGGATTGAACAGACCGTACTCACGTACACGTTCTGGCGATAGCCAGATGCCAGCCAACGCGCGCAAGTGGGTATCGAAAAATGCCGGGGCATCAACCTGAAACCCGCTTTTGGGCCGCGCAAGAACCCTGTGCGGGAGATAATTCACGGCCACTTCCCGCAGCGCCGCCTTGCCGAGTCGCGGCGCCCCCATTCGGCCAACCGCATCACGAACAGCGAGATCGACAAAAGGTACGCGCACCTCAAGACCCACCGCCATGCTGGCTCGATCCTCCTGCCAGAGCAGATCGTTGACCATCTTGTTGCGCCACTCATATTCCATCATGGCTGCAAGCGGCTGCCTGCGCGCGGGCCAGCGCTCGCGCACCACATCAAGCGCATCGGGCAACCCGGCATCCAGCATTCGTGGGCCGTAAAGCCAACGACGCAACTCGGGCCGGTCCCATACATTGCGAAGCAGCGCATATACGCGCGGCCAGTCGCCCGCCGCGGCGCCCATATCCAACGCACGCTCACGCTCGCCAAAGGGCACCACAGATGAGGGAAGCACATGCCTGAACACGCCTGCAACCATACGGGTGGCTCCTACGGGAAGGCGCGCGTACATCTGGAAAATACGGTGAACGTTATAGCCTGCAAACAGCTCGTCTCCACCCACCCCGGAGAGCGCCGCCTTCACCTTGGTACGTGCAAGTTCGGCAAGCCGGAACAACTGCACGGCGTTGACCTTCGGTGTTTCAAGATGCCACAGCATCCGCGGCAAGCGGCGCACTTCATCATCGCCAAGCTCCGCCTGCACATTCACAAGGCCGAGTGTGCGCGCCGTCTCCGCGGCATTGCGTGCCTCAGCCGGATCATCGCCTATCGCCAGCGTGTAGGTAGGCAGCTCGGTGCCGCCTTTGCGTGCGATCGCCGCAAGCAGGCCTGAATCGATACCGCCGGATAGATAGCAGCCGACAGGAACGTCAGCAATGAGATGCGCACGCACCGAATCGGCGAGTACGGCATCGAGACCGCTGCTAATGTTTTCGACATTCGTCGCCAAGCGGCGGCTACAAGACGTCCCATCAGCATGCCATTCAAGACATTCGCCCGGTGCGAGTTGGCGTATTCCACGAAACAGCGAAGCCTCGCCAGGCACGTAGCGAAAATTGAGCAGCAGATGCAAGGCACTTGCGTCGAGCTCTGGACGCGCATCATTCAACGCAAGGATACCTTTCGCCTCCGAAGCGAAACGCAGCATGCCGCTCGTGTCTTCGCTTACGAACAGCGGCTTGATGCCGAGTGCGTCGCGCACAAGCAACGCTCGACTCATTACAACATCCCACAAGGCGAAAGCGAACATCCCGCGCAAACGGCCAAACCCCACTTCGCCATCGACCTGATAGGCCACCAGAATCACTTCCGTGTCTGATTGCGAAACGAACACCACCCCGCGAGATTCATAGTGCGCGCGTAGCTCGCGATAGTTGTAGATCTCGCCATTGAACACAATAACCGCACGCCTGTCGGCGCTCCACATGGGTTGGTCGCCGCTGACAAGATCCACCATCGCCAGTCGCGCATGCATCATGCCGACATGATCAATTTCGAGCGTGGCTACACCATCCGGACCACGATGCTTCAACACTTCAGCAAGCTTTTGCAGCCGCATAGCACCGAGCTCGATACGTGGTTCCGCAGAAAACCATCCGGCAATCCCACACATCAGGTACTGACCGCCAATGGACTTGCCATCTGGCCACGGGACTCGATAGCCGATACAGCAAAAGCAGACACATCACATGTGTCACTCAACAGCTTTTGTTGCAGCTCCTGCCCACGACCTTCCGGAAACGAAAGCAGCCAATCAAGTGCCGCACTTAACATGCTCTCATCCAGGCTGCGCGCATTGTGCACAAGGCCATAGCGCGTTTCCTGCTCATCGGTGTACCCACGCCCGGTATTGGCCGCATACACCGCCGGCACTCCGAGCACCGCGCATTCGGAAGCCATGGTCGCGCTTTCACCAAAGAATCCGGCGCAGTACGCCATGACATGGTGAATCATGGCTGGATCGCCTTTGTAGCGAAACGATTCCAGATCGTCAGGCAACGTCGACTCCGCCGAGATCACCACTTCACCTTGTAGTCCGAGTCGTTGGACTATCCCACGCACAGCCTCGTGGGAAAGACCGCGCTCTCCAATATCGTGATTGGCTTTCCATGCCACAAGGCGAACAAGATACGTCGGCCGACCCGAAGCAACCCCGTTGGCCAATGCGACCTCGCGCCGCGCAGAAAAATGCGGTGGCCGCAAATACGAGAGCTCGTGATATCCGGGATAACGCAGTGTGCGCCCCCTGGGCGTCCATGCTGCGTAACAGCGAGGCACGATGACACGTGTAGCTAGCGGGTAAGTCAGAAGGTTTTGCAGTTTGGCGTTTTCCGTATCATAGAAAACGAGCGAAGGCACATGCGCTATCGCCCCCGCATGAGCGATGAAGATGCCACCGATAGCCGCCATCACGTCCGGGCGCCACTTGCGTACGACGCCTGACAATCGATAGTCGCGCACTATGAGTTCGCCAAGCATACCCCCTCGACTGCCTTCGCCGGAGAGCGTCTGATGCTCGATACCGTACGCATCAAGCAAATCAGTAGCAATCTCCTTGCGGCGACTGGTAATCAGGATGCCATGTCCATTCTCACGCAACTGCTCTATCGGACGGCGGAAAAAATGGACATGCGCGGGGTGTCCAATGTCTATCAGCACACGCATTAATACGCCCCCTTCAGCGTGCACTGCAGCGGTATCGCGATTGTGGCGCCTATCATTTCATTTCCGGTAAGCCAGATTGGTTATCTGCTCCGAAACTAGCCCTATCAGAAACACTATCACCGCTGCACTCCACATCAGCGTACTCATGTTGGTAAGTCGCCCATCCTGAATGAAAGTCCATGCGTAATTAGCGCACCCCAGCAGAAAGAAGAGCGCACTGGTCGGCACGAACAGTTTCAGCGGTGAATATAGGGTGGCGATCTTGAAGATGATCAACAAAAAACGAATGCCGTCGCGCAGTGGCTTGATGTGGCTCTTGCCGACGCGCTGACCAGCCTTGATCGGCACGTATACGACTGGATAAGCGCTGCGGAAAAACGCCATGGTGCTGGTGGTGGGATAGCTGAAGCCATTGGGCAACAAATGCAGAAATTCGCGGAATTTGCTCGCACTCACCGCTCGGAAGCCTGAGGTGAGGTCGATAACAGGGTGGCCTGTCATGCGAGTGGCCAGCCAGTTGTACAAGGTATTGGCGAGGCCACGGCCAACTCCCGCTTGGCTACTCCAGTCGCGCGCACCAACCACCATGTCGTAACCATGGCTCAGTGCTTCGAGCATGCGGGCAATATCGAAAGGATCGTGCTGTCCGTCGCCGTCCATGAATACCAGTATGTCGCCAGTTGCGGCGCGCGCACCTCGTTTGATCGCAGCACCGTTGCCCATGGAGTACGGTGATGAGAGGCACTCGACACCGCTGCTGTGGCAGATACTGCGGGTGTCATCAGTTGACCCATCATCGACCACAATGATCTCAGCATCTGGATATGCGTCGCGCAAACGCGGCAGCAAAGCGGCAAGCGCAGGGGCTTCGTTCTTGGCGGGCAGGATAATGCTTAGACGATTCAACAGAAAGTTCCCCAATTTCTGGCAAATCATAGCGTGAAGCCCGATGAAGTTGATGCTGCAAATTGGCATTCGCGAACTACGAGCCCTGTTTGGTAGTCCTAGCGGCTAAAGGTAGCCCTTAGAAGGGCTTGCATTGAGATCACTGTCTGAATCGGGGGTTTGTTTGATTCCATGGGCTGACCAACCGCCGTCTTAGCAAGTGGTCTCATGACGCTATTCATAACTGTACGTAATATGATGACCTGAGGTTCGAACTGCGGTAGATTCAACTACATACGCGTAAGGGGTCAGAAACCATGTCATCACAATTGCAGCCATCGCTAGTAGGGCTTTCTGGCATGGCCCGCCGGCTGGTTTCCGAGGGCGTGCTGCCCGAGGCCGACGTGCGCAAAGCGATGGCTGACAGCGTCCAGAACAAGACTGCCCTCGCCTCCTGGTTGCTCGATCACAACCTCGTCGAGAGCATTCAGCTGACTCAGATTGCTTCGGCTGAGTTCGGCATGCCAATGATCGATGTGGCGTCACTCAATCCTGCCCATATGCCGCTCGATCTGATCAGCGAAGCTCTGATCAGCAAGCATCAGGCGCTGCCGTTGTTTCGCCGCGGCAAACGTCTTTTTGTCGGCATTGCCGATCCTATGCAGTCACATGCGCTGGACGAGATCAAGTTTCACTCCAACTGCATGGTCGAGCCTATCCTGGTCGAGCGCGGTTCGCTGGTACGCGTGATCGAAAGCCTGCTCAACAATATGCGGGACACCATGCCCGATTTGGGCGGCGGCGATTTGGAAGGCCTGGATCTCGAGGGTGGTGATGAGGAGGCCGAACAGACAGGCATCGATGCAAATGCCAATGATGACGCTCCCGTCGTCAAGTTCATCAACAAGATTCTGGTGGACGCCATCCGTCGCGGTGCCTCGGACATCCATTTCGAGCCGTTTGAGACGCAGTATCGGGTTCGTCTGCGCATGGACGGCATGCTCAAGGCTGTAGCCAGCCCGCCGATGAAGATGGCCAACCGTATCTCGTCGCGATTGAAGGTTATGGCGCAGCTGGATATCGCAGAAAAGCGCACGCCACAGGACGGCCGAATCAAGCTCAACCTGTCCAAGACACGTGCAATCGATTTTCGCGTGAGCACCCTACCAACGCTGTTTGGCGAGAAAATTGTGTTGCGTATCCTGGACGGTTCTTCGGCCAAGATTGGCATCGAGAAGCTGGGTTACGAGCCGGAACAGCAGAAGCTTTATATCGACGCCATCCACAAGCCCTACGGCATGGTGCTGGTCACCGGCCCGACCGGTTCCGGCAAGACGGTGTCGTTGTATACCGGGTTGAATATGCTCAATACGGCCGAGCGCAATATATCAACGGTGGAGGATCCGGTCGAAATCCGCGTCGAGGGCATCAACCAGGTTCAGCAAAACGTCAAACGTGGCATGACCTTTGCCAGCGCGCTGCGCTCGTTTTTACGACAGGATCCCGACGTGATCATGGTCGGCGAAATTCGTGACCTGGAGACCGCCGAGATCGCGATCAAGGCTGCACAGACAGGCCACATGGTGCTGTCCACCCTGCACACCAATGATGCGGCGCAGACCATTGCGCGTCTGATGAACATGGGTATTGCGCCTTACAACATCACGTCCTCGGTCACGTTGATCATCGCGCAACGATTGGCCCGCCGCTTGCACGAGTGCAAGAAGCCACAGGAACTGCCGTCCGAGGTACTGCTCAAGGCCGGGTTTACACAGGCCGATATTGATTCCGGTATGGTCATTTACCAAGCTGTCGGATGCGATGGCTGCAACGAAGGCTACAAGGGCCGGGTAGGTATCTATCAGGTGATGCCGATGCTTGAGGACATTCAGAAGATCGTGTTGAAAGGTGGCAACGCCCTGCAAATTGCCGAAGTGGCTAAAGCTGCGGGTATCAATGATCTGCGCGCATCAGCGATGCTCAAAGTCAAAAATGGTTTTACGAGTCTCGCGGAAATTGATCGCGTGACCAAGGATTAAGCCGTAAACCGATCCAACCGCTGCGATGAACTTGCGCGCGCGGCCACGGTTTACAGTCGTGATTTGAGATAAATTGGCTAAATACCTTGTCAGCGGCATGCTGCTGGCGGGTCTGAGCTGGACCACAGGGGAAAAGGCATGGCCACGGCGAACACCGCAGCAAACAAGTCGCGAGCACTCGGTGCTCAGCGCGCTGAAGTCAGCAAGCAGACAACCTATGAATGGGTTGCCCTGGACAAGCGCGGCAAACGCATGAAAGGCGACATGCCGGCAAAGAACGCCTCATTGGTAAAGGCCGAACTGCGTCGCCAGGGCATGAACCCGCAAACCGTGCGGGAACGCGCAAAACCGCTGTTCGGATCTACCGGCAAAAAGGTCAAGCCGGGAGATGTGGCGATCTTCAGCCGACAGATCGCGACCATGATGGCATCGGGTGTGCCGATGGTGCAGTCCTTCGACATCATTGCCGATGGCCAAAAAAACATACGCTTCAAAAACATACTACTGGAGGTAAAACAGAGCATCGAAGGCGGTGCCGCCTTGCATGAGGCGTTAGGGCAATACCCACTGCAGTTCGACGAACTTTATTGCAATCTGGTCCATGCAGGTGAAACCTCAGGTGTACTGGATACCGTGCTCGATACGGTTGCCACTTACAAGGAGCGTACCGAAGCGCTCAAGAAGAAGATCAAGAAAGCGCTGTTTTACCCGATGATGGTGCTGGCAGTGGTTTTTGTGGTCATCTTGATCATGTTGCTCTTCGTGGTGCCGGTATTCGCCAAGACCTTCCAGGACGCCGGCGCTCAGCTACCCGCTCCAACCCAGCTGCTGGTCGATGCATCGGCGTTCATGCAAAGCTACTGGTGGATTGTTATCGGAGTCATCGGCGGCAGCATTGCAGCCATCGTCATCGCAAAAAAACGCTCTCCGAAATTTGCGCATTTCATGGATCGGGTCGCGCTAAAAATGCCGGTCATGGGCGATATTGTACGTAACTCAGCCGTCGCCCGCTTTGCGCGAACACTGGGGGTGACTTTCCGCGCCGGCGTGCCGTTGGTTGAGGCGCTTGATGCAGTAGCTGGTGCCACCGGCAGCATTGTTTACGGTGACGCTGTCCGCCAGATGCGTGAAGACATTGCCGTAGGTCATCAGCTGCAACTGGCAATGAAACAAACCAACCTTTTCCCAAACATGGTCGTGCAAATGACAGCCATCGGCGAAGAGTCAGGCTCGCTGGATAACATGCTGTTCAAGGTTGCCGAGTTCTATGAAGACGAGGTTGAAAACGCCGTCGATACGTTATCCACGCTGCTCGAGCCACTCATCATGGTGGTTCTCGGCACGCTGGTCGGCGGCATTGTGATTGCTCTGTATCTGCCGATCTTCAAGCTAGCCGGCACTTTCTAAAATTCGTTGTTCAAAGACGCCGCAGAGTTGCCATTACCTGGTGATGATGCGGCGTTTTGCTTAGCTCAGGAATAAGTCATGCCCGAAATGCCACTGGTGGTCTGGATTGCCTTTGCCGGAGTGCTTGGATTGGTGGTCGGAAGTTTTCTAAACGTAGTCATTCTCCGCTTGCCTGAGCGTATGGCGGCATCGTGGGAGCAGGAGGCGCGCGAAGTACTGGCGCTGGAAGCCGAGCCAGCACCACTACCCCCTGGCATCGTGCACGAACCATCGCATTGTCCGCAGTGCAAGCACAGGCTGTCGGCGATAGACAATATTCCTGTGTTTGGCTGGCTGTTCTTGCGAGGACGTTGCCGCTACTGCCAGGTAAAAATTTCCATCCAGTATCCCTTGGTGGAATTGTTGAGTGGCGTACTCAGTGCCGTCATCGTGTGGAAATTCGGTCCATCATGGTCAGCCCTTGCCGGACTGGTACTTACCTGGTCCCTGATTGCGCTTTCCGGCATCGATTTCCGCACACAGCTACTGCCTGATCAGCTGACCTTTCCCTTGCTGTGGTTGGGATTGTCGCTGGCGCTTTTGCCAATGTTCGTCACTGCGCCATCGGCCATCATTGGAGCCGCTATCGGCTACCTGAGCCTATGGGGCGTCTACTGGCTTTTCAAACTGCTGACTGGCAAGGAGGGCATGGGCTATGGCGACTTCAAATTGCTGGCTGCACTCGGTGCGTGGATGGGGCCGATTTCTTTGTTACCGATTGTCTTGCTTTCCTCTTTGATCGGCGCGCTAGTGGGGGTCAGCTTGATCGTGTTGCGCAAGCGAGATAGCCAGATCCCCATGCCGTTTGGGCCGTTCATTGCTGCGGCCGGCTGGGTGTGGTTCGTGGCTGGCGACAGCCTGCTACAGGGCTATCTGCACCTGTCCGGCCTGGGGTGAATATGCAGGTAAATACGCTGATCATTGCGCTAACGGGCGGCATCGCAGCGGGCAAGACTGCGGTAACGCGCCGGTTTGAGGCGCTGGGCGTACATGTGCACGATGCTGATATCGCGGCGCGGGAAGTGATTGCGCCGGGTACATCGGGACTGAGCGCCGTAATTGAGGCTTTTGGTGCGGATGTGCTTGATGCCATGGGCAAGTTGGACCGCTGGGCCATGCGAGAACGCATATTCGTCGACCCGATGGCCCGACGCAAACTGGAAGCGATCATTCACCCTCTCGTTCGCGACTGGCTGCGCGATCGTGTTGCCGCCGAGACCGGGCCTTATTGTCTGCTGGCCATTCCCTTGCTGGCTGAGAACCTCGCGCACTACCGGTGGATCAAACATGTGCTGCTGGTCGACGCGCCGGAGTCGGCGCAACTCGACCGACTTGTCCTGCGTGATGGTATTGATGAAACATTGGCTCGCCGCATGCTCGCCCAGCAGGCCAGCCGCGCGGAGCGACTGGCGCTAGCGGATTACGTCATCGACAACAGCGGCGACGAGGTCGCGCTCGATATGGCTGTTGCTCAGCTGCATCAGAAATTTCTGGCGCTGTCACAACGAGCCCTGTAATGAACGCATTGTGCCTTCGCTGAATGGGCAGACACCCGATATTTCGTCTACTCAGACAACACCCTTCAAATCGGCCAGAATCCCAGAATACCCGCCATGCCTTGGGCACCCATCTGCTTTGCTTGCGTCAGGTCCCGTGAACCGAGTACGCCCACGGTATACACCGGTAACGAAGCTTCTTCTGCGAGCAACTGGAAGTCTGACCATTCCGCCCGCAGGGCATCCGTACCGCCGACTGAAGCCATTTTCAAAGGCAAGATAGCGAAGTCCGCTTGTATCTCTGTTGCTTTGGCCAATTGCGACGCATCGTGGCAACCGACACTAATCAGTTGACGCCACGGCAAAGGCCGCTCCGAGGTTTTCAGCAACTGTTCGCTGGTGATGTGAGCACCGACACCGAGTCCCTGCGCACCCTCAATATCGCCATTGAGCAGAAGCTGCGCGCCGTACTTGCGAGTGGTCGGCAATAACTCCGCTGCAAACGAACGAACGGCCGTGACCGGCCAGAGCGGCAGATGAAGCTGCAACAGCCGCACACCGTCTTGAATTGCCCGACAGATTCGCTCGCGCCATTCATCACGCTGATCGAGCGTGACATCGGCAGGCGTGATCATATACATGGCCGGTAGCCGCAGCGCCTGCAGGATCGGCCGATCAGCAGGCGTCATGCTTTCCGGATCAATCTGCGCGGGATCGCACCATTGCAGCGCCTGTCCTTCCAGCGATTGCGGCATACCGTCCCATCGATCCACATGCCAGGCGTCCAGCACCAAGGTGCGGTCATCGTAGGTCCACGGCACTCGTATAAGTGGCGTGGCCGACTTGAGCTCGATACCAAGCTCCTCGCGCAATTCACGGGCTAACGCTGCGAATGGTGATTCGCCCGGCTCAAGCTTGCCGCCGGGGAACTCCCAGAATCCTGCAAGATGCTTACCCTGCGGACGCTCCGCCAGCAGCACGCGTCCATCCGTATCAACGATGAGACCGGCCATCACATGCATGGCGGGCGGGACTCGGTAGCTAGAGCGTGTCATCAAATGCCAGCGGCCGCGACGGGTAGTTCCGTCAGTTGCTGCGCAGGTACTCGACCATATCGAAGTCGTAAGCGTGTTCGGCATCGGCCTTGTGATGCACACGGGAAACTTCGGTCCAGTCGCTGAAATGCGTGCCGGGAAAGAAGGTATCCGCACCGTTGATCGCTGCGCTGACCCAGGTCAGATACATGCGACGGGCAATCGGCAATGCCTCGGCAAATACCTGACCGCCGCCAATCACCATCAGGCCGGTCTGATCGGTACGCGCCAGCGCTTCTTCCA
>Ga0302227_10000601_pt1 | contig 30038 bp, 26 predicted proteins | sample II_Palsa_N1_1_FD_193525 | JGI IMG/M metagenome (GOLD analysis project Ga0302227, IMG submission 193525) | Peat permafrost microbial communities from Stordalen Mire near Abisko, Sweden - II_Palsa_N1_1 | ecosystem: Environmental > Terrestrial > Soil > Palsa > Peat permafrost | place: Sweden... | reverse complement strand
ATGCTCGGCTCAGCGCTCAACGAGCGCTGTTGGGTGCGCGCCCTGACCAATCAGATGCTCGACGATGCCTTGAGCGATTGTCGCAAGGCGATCAAGCGCGATGGCGAAAAGCCGGCTTACCTCGACAGTCTCGGCATGGTGCAGTTACGGCTGGAACATTATCCCGAATCGATCAAGGCCTACGAGCAAGCCGTCGCGCAAAGCCCCCAGTCTGCGTGGTCGCGCTATGGTCTAGGCCTAGCAAAAATTCGCAGTGGCCAGACCGACGCGGGCAATGCCGATCTGGTCGCCGCCCGCGCGCTTAATCCGGAAATAGAGGCGCGTGCCACCAAGTATGGCTTGACTGCGGCGGGGCCATAGATCGCATGGGAAATATTCCATCCGTCTTTGCAACCTTAAAGGAAAGGGGGCGTTAGGTTTTTGACCTGCGCCCACTGATCTGGAAACTACCCGGGCCAGAGTGAGTGGGTCTCTTTGTTCCGGCGTTTCGATCAGAGCGGCAACCGACTAGGGCAAGCGGTCAGCACTAATTGTCGAAGCCAGCGATGGGCAGGATCACCCTCCAAACGAGGGTGCCACATCTCGGACACCGTGCGAGTTGATCATCCTGCTACGCGTGCTTTAGCGGCCAATGCAGCAAATTCCTCACGGCCAAAGGCCGTCCCTGACATTCCCCAGCCACCTTCGGCAGCTTCGGTCAGTAGTACCCAGGTACGTTGCGCTTGAGTCGCGTCGCGAGAAATTCGCGTAACGATTTCAGTAGCCTCCTTGACGATCTGCTTTTGACCATCACGACTCAGTGCACCGGGTGGCGTGATGATCTGAACGCGAACCGTGCGCGCTTGCGCCGTGGCAGCCGTCTGTACTGTGAATTGATCCATGCGATGGATATAGACGGCGGTGTTGTTGGCATGGAAGGGACCAGGGCTGATTACTCCTTCTGCGCGCAGCACCGCCAGAGTAAGTTCCTCACCAAGCTGGCGATCGGTACCGGCTGGAAACAGGTCGGCAGCAGCGTAAACGTCGATCATCGGCATCTTCATTCTCCTAAAGTTAAGGATGATGAAATCATCCATATTCCCCGCGGGATTCGTTCTCTTTGTGCAGACGTAACATTCTGAATGATGATCATCATCCACATTAATGAGGATGATGAATATAATCCATATTGTCAAGTTGCTTGCTGGGATTTTCGAATGGGCCATTCAAAGGCAGACAAAGCCGACAGCCACGATCGCATCGTAAGGACGGCAGCTGCCCGTTATCGCGAAAACGGTGTAGACGGTATCGGGGTGGCCGACCTCATGAAGGATGCTGGCCTGACCCATGGTGGCTTCTACCGGCACTTCGCCTCACGCGACGAACTGGTACTCGAAGCCATCGAGTGTGCGCTGCATGACGGCGGTCAACGTGTTGTTGGCGCGCTTGTGAACAGCAGGCAGCCACCCTTGACTACCTTGGTGGACGCTTACCTCAGTGCGGCGCATCGCGATAATCTGGCAACGAGCTGTGCTGTCGCGACGCTAGCGGGCGACGTGGCCCGCAGCAATGACCGTGTTCGGAGTGCATATACACACCAGGTCAACGCTTACTTGGAACTGCTCACCAAGCTGATATCAGCGGATAAGCAGAGGTCAAAACGAATGAAAGCTATCGGTGCGTTGTCCTCGTTGGTCGGTGCTATATCTATAGCTCGTGCGGTCAACGACGAAAAGCTGTCCCGCGAAATCCTCAAGGCAGCCGCTGACGAATTGAAAGCCCAACTTGGGTAAAGTCGTTGCTAGTCCCTAGTCCGAGGGGAAAAGATGTTACCGACTTGCAGGTAGCAGGTAGTGAAATTTCGTTTTGGGCAAACCGAGTTTCTTGGCCAGGGCGGTAAATTCTTTGCTGTTGGGATATTTGTTGTCATCAGTGCCTCTTGTCTCATCGAAGAAGTTGGCGGGGTCGTTGTGCGTGAGGCGCGTGTCTTTGGTGTCATGCAGGGCGACCCACTCGCAATACTCACAACCGCGCGTCAGTTCCCACCTTCAGGTAGGACGCTTGGTCCGCACACTAGCCCCACGGCCGTGTATTGCTTTTCCAAGTCCTCGGGCTTTTCCAGTGGCACGGTTTTACCGTCTGCCGTCTTGAGCTGAAGGGTGGTTTGCGTGCAATCACAGCTCCCCGTTTTGCACTGAAGGATCGCTGTCGCTGCTCCACATGTTTTAGTGACGGGCTTGTAGTCAGCCGCGTTGGTTTGTTGAGAGAACCCCAGACCAAAGCGCGCGGTAAAGCTGGATGCAATCAGCGCGCGTGCCAGATGTCCGTTCATCGTTTGCTCCTTTAGGCCATTCCTACGTTGGCAGATGCCAGATGGCAGCTACAAAGGATTTGAAGTCACGGGAAAATCGGAGCACATTCCAAGTGTGTTGCGTTGCCAACTTGAGCAGGGGTGGAGCTATGGGTCATCGTAAATTCGAGAATCCGAAGCAAGGTGAAACGAAATTCGTCAAAGGCACACCGAGGGGATTTGTTGTACCAACAAGACCTAAGCCGGCGGAGCCTGTCACCGAGACACACATATTGCGACGCGGGGGGATCGTAGCAGGTCCTTATGGCACACCGGGCTTCAAGTACCAGGGAGGTGATACCCATATGTCGGTCCGCCCGGTGCGTGATCGCCAGGAACTCAGCAGCCGTATTTCCCAGAGTTTGCGAGCGCAGAATCCCATCAAGCGCCACCCCATAACCATTTCGCATCGCGAGGATGCTCGCGGGTCGGGCGCTTTCTGGGATCACTACACCATGCGCACGACTACCGGCCGTACGACGGAAATCAGTCATCATCGGGAAGTGACGCCGACACTGCAGGCGCCCGGCCATATCACCGCCAAGCAGTTCACCGGGGATTTGCCAGGAGCGCGGCCTGATAGCGGGAGCGGTTTTGGCCAGGGGTTATTGTTTATTGCCGGCGGCAATTACGGTCTGCTGTCGGAGACACCGCGCAACACAGCTCACATTCCCACCAGCGAGGATGCGCAAAAGCGCCACCAGCGGCGTACCGGGCATGAGAAAGACCTTCTCAAGCATGCTCAGCTCACGGGGCGCCCCGTTCTGGGTATTTGTGGTGGCTCTTGGCAAGTGCTGGAGTCCTTTGGTGGCAGCACCCGCGGGGTAAAGCCGAAGACACACCAGACCCGGAAGATGCCTTACCTGACATCAAAAGGGACGGTCGCCAAGGTTGCTTCGGAACATGGTGTAAGTGTGGTTCCGCGGACCATGTTGTCCAGCGCTTTTCGTGACGATAGCGGTAGTACGCCAGCCAAGGTCAATTCCGCTCATTGGGCCGTAGCGGAAGAAAGCGCTCCCGGCCGACTCAAGGGAGTTCCGAAAGTCGGCGCGCGGAAAGAACCCTTGCTGAAGGTAAGTGCACGCGGATCAACTGCCCTGGATCCTCCATACCTCAAGAAAACAGGTGACTATCACCAGCAAAGTGTTGAAGCATTCGAGAGCAGGCACGGCGCTCCGGTCATGGGCATCCAATGGCACCCGGAGGCCTATGGTCACGGATTTCCTCCCACCCAGACGCAAGCCAATCAGCGCCTGCTCAATTGGATGGCCAAAGCAGGGGATGCCTATGAAGCCCGCAGGGAAATGACCCAGGAATTCAGCAAGTGGGTCAATACAAAACGCCTTCAACCGACTTACCTAGCAAAGAACAAAGCGTTCCAACTGGCGCGCCGTAACACAAAACTGGGCTTGAAATAGGGGGCGTTTGCTCTGCTGAAGCCGGTTGCCGCGGAGCCTTGAACATGTCCAGATCTTCTTGATAGCACCGGAGCGCCGGCTTTTTCGATCTTGTCTTTGAACGCAAAAGAAGAGAAATAGGTGACTTTCTCTTCTTGCTCAACCAGTTCACTGACCAACCCAATCGTCGGGTTGACGTGGCCGTGCGAAGGCACGCTCAAAAAGAGAACGTTGGACATTTCAAGATCCTGATTTGTTGACAGGCGGTTCGGCAATCAAGGCCGCCACCCTTTGCGGCGACAGCCGATTTCCAATGCCGCGTTGAAGTTGCCAAAGCAGTACGAACGCGACCAGCGACGTGCCGACGACAACGTAGCCGATCGTGTCGAAATGTTGGAGCTTGCCATCGGTGCCGAGCGTGACGATGTGGCCCGCGACAACGGAAGCTAGTCCGCCGGACAGTTGCTGCACAGAGGCGCCGATGGCGTTGAATGAGCCGCGCTGTGTATTCGCTGGCATCGCGGACATGAGCGCCTGAAACGGAATCATGCGCGAAAAGATCCCGACGAACATGACGGCATTGATCACGATGAGCATGGGCAAAGAGATCACTTTGAGGTGCGTATAAACCAACACCATAACGATAGACAGTGCTGTGCCGAGCGTGAACACGCGGAACTTGCCAAACGCATCGGCGGCTTTTCCGATCAGGGGACCGAAGAAGATGGTGCACAAGCCGGTCACCAGATAGACCATTGGAAGGCTATGCAGGTTGATACCCAGATTATTTACAACATAGGCGCTGCCAAATGGCATCAACATGAATCCGCCAGTCGTCACAAGCGCCGTCGTCGCGAAGGCGGCCAGGTAGCGCGGCTGGTTCACCGTATGAAGCAGATGCATCCATGGGCTGTGCTCCTGGGGCAAGCCGAGGTGGTCTGCTACGGGTTGCATGCGCCAACTCACGATCAAGCCACCGAGTACGCCAAGAGCGGCCATTGCCAGGAACGGCACGTGCCAATTCCATCGGTTGGATAAATACAGGCCGATCGGAATACCCAGCACCTGACTGGCGGCGAAAGCAGTCTGGATCAGGCCCATCACGCGACCGCGTATTTGCAGCGGGAACAAGTCGGTGGCAATGGCGAGCACGACCGAGCCGATGACGCCACCGAACAAGCCCGTCACGATTCGCGCCAGCAGCAGCGCCTGGAAGGTTTGGGCGAGCCCGCACCATAGCGTGCCCGCGATGAAGCCGATATAGAAGAAAAGCAGAATCTTCTTGCGGTCGAACCGGTCCGCAAAGCCAGCCGTCAACAAGCCTGACAGGCCGGCACTGAAAGCGTACGCCGACACGACCAACCCGAACTGTTTGGGGCCGATGGCGAGCGCCGGCATGATCACTGCGCCCAATGGGGACATCAGCATGAAATCGAGGATGACGGCAAACTGCAGGAACGCCAGTATCCCGACGACAAATTTCTGATAGCGGGAGAATTTCAGTGGTGAGGCTGTGGCTGCAATGTTCATGTGCTTGTTCGAAGCCGGGTCAGGGTAATGGCATCTTCGGGACACGCGCTGACGCATAGGCCACAGGCTCTGCAGGCATCAGCGTTCAGCGCGTACGCGACGTTCATGCCGTGCACGCGAAGTTTGAATTTGTGCAGCGTACCGAGGCTTCGATAGTCTTCGTCGTCGATCCGTCGAATTTCAAAGACATTCTCGGGGCACACCCGAACGCAATCTGCCTTTCCCTCGCATTTCTTCAGGTTGACGATCGGAGCAAATACGCCCGGTTCCTGCCTGCAGGTCACCGTCTCTTTCGCGCTCATTCCCGGTTGTCCCAGCTTCGACCGCGCCGCATGTTTTGACGAAACTGCTCTCTCTCGTCCGCCGTCATGGCTTGCCATTTTTCCCAGCGTTGTCCGCGCCGTCCACCGCGTCCATGGAAGCCGCCAAACAGAATGCGGCTGAGGATCAGCAGTCCTAATGCATGTAGATAGTCGACCGGGTGACTGCCTGCAAACACAGCCGGAACAACGGCGTTCCATAGCAGCATGACCAACCAGCCAAGCACAGCTATAGCCGCCAGGATGAGTACCGCCTTGCCCAGGAATCTGAATTTAAACGTCATGTCTGTCTCCTTCTAAATTTCAAGTTCGTCGTATACGGTTTGCAAACGCGCCCGCAGATGCAGCACCGCATAGCGTTTGCGTGCGAGCAACGTATTGAGAGTTACGCCAGTTCGAGCCGAGATTTCTTTGAAGCTGTTTCCTTCAAATTCGTGCGCAACAAAAACTTCCCTCTGGTTCTCAGGCAGCTCATCGAGAGCCTGCTGCAAAGCCTTCAGCAGAGTGGATCTCGCATATTCCGCTTCAGGGCCCGCTTCGGGCGAGGGAAGGGCGAGGTCCAGTCGCAGCTCGCTGTCATCGCCGCCGGGGTCGCTCGTTTCGCTGATTGGGCGTGCCTTCTTTTTCCGGAAATGATCGACAATGCGATTGCGCGCCACGCGAAACAGCCACGCGCTGACATGCTCGATCGGCTCAGGAAGACGGTACGCTTCGATAAACTCGTAAAAGACGTCCTGCAAGATATCTTCCGTTTCTGCCTGATCGCGAACGCGACCCCGGATAAAATTACCGAGCCTCAGGCGTTCACGCATGACAGTTGCAGCAATAGCGCTGTCTTTGTCTGTCATTGGGTTCGGGGTATCGGCGGGTACATACGTCTGAAGACGTTTCAGAGTCAGAAATATTGTGGTTCACCACGATATATTGGTGATACCACGCGGTACAGCCGAGTTGCAGCGAGCTTTTTCATCAGCTCGGTCTCGCCAAGCGGATGCTGCAGGGCCAGGTTCCGGGATCTGGGACAGAGTTCCGGTTTGGCTAGAGAGATCATGCCGGATGCTCGATTAGCCTTAGGCTGAGCATCCATTGAAGCGAAGAAAATCACGTGATGGCGTGTCGAGCGTGGTTTCGTCGCTCTAGATTGAGGCGGCGGCCAATGGATCAGCAGCCTTGCCTGAGAACACGCCAACGCGCTGATGTCTGTTGAATAGAGCCACGATCTTCCTCGGCATCATGAGCATAAATTATTGAAAAATATCATTTATATGGCTTATGTTGTTGTGCCGTAATTTGTCGGCAGGCCGGTCACATTGAACGGTCTTGTGTACTTATTGGTAGCGTGCCCGGGCCCGATATTTTGCTAGGCGGATAGACAAGGTGGATCTCCCAGGCACCTATGCCATACCCCGGAGGCAAGTGCGTACCTTGCCAGTGCGAGCCTGAAAAATTCTGCGGCGAGCAATATCAGTTTGGAAATCGATCAAAGTTGTCCTACATTGCGTTAGCCGCATAAAAGGTGGCTCATCGAAACGCCGAACCTAAAGGAAATGACATGGCAACAGCTAAAAAGGCCGCACCCGCAAAAGCAGCCGTCAAAGGCAAGTCGGCATCCGTCGCTCACAAGCCCATCAAGGATGCTTTGAACAAAACGACGCTCGTCGCGCATATCGTTGAAGCGAGTGGTGTGATTGCGAAGGATGTGCGCGCGGTATTGGCTGCACTCGAGGGTGCGGTTGCAGGCTCCGTCCATAAGAAGGGTGTTGGCTCATTCACATTACCTGGCCTGCTGAAGATTTCGGCTATCCAGGTTCCCGCGAAAGCCAAGCGTAAAGGTATTAATCCTTTTACCAAGGAAGAACAGTGGTTTGCCGCCAAGCCGGCATCGGTCAAGGTCAAAGTGCGTCCGCTGAAAAAACTGAAGGATGCGGCAGCTTAAGAGATACGTTGCCAGATTATGGGGATAGATCTGGCTACATCGCCGCAGAGTTGGGTGTACGTGGCCGCCTTAGCCACGTACACACATAGGCGAATTTGTGTGGACTGAGTGGTTGACCTGCATCACAGAGCGAGCAGAACGATCAGCCGGTGACGGCTCGTGATCTTCTCCACGGCGCCATCGGCGTTTAGCGAAGCTGATCCAGCCGCAGGCGCTGGCGTCCGTCGGTAAGACGCCATGCGGCGGAATATGCGACCGCCACGGCGACCAGGCCGCTGGCCCCTGACAAGAGAAACATCAGCAGGATCTGGTATTTGACGGCTTCAACCGGATCGAGCCCTGCCAGGATCTGGCCGGTCATGATGCCGGGCAGGGTGATGATGCCGGCGGCAGACATCTGGTTGATGATCGGCACCATGCCCCGGCGAATCGAGCCACGTATCAGGGTAGCCATGGCAGACCAGTAGGGGTGGCCGAGCATCAGGCGTGCTTCGATACCTGGCTGTGCTGCTTCCACGCCGCTAAGCACGCCATCCAGTGCAATGCTTCCCGCGTTCAACACACTGCCCAGAATGATACCGACGAGCGGAATAGTGTAATGCGGGTCGAACCACGGGTCGGGCCGTATGGCTGTAATCAGTGCAAAAACGCTGGCCAGCGTTGTGGCCCCCGCCACGCTCACCAGACCAATCAGATAATTCTGTCCGTGGACGAGTGACCGATCCGGCCGCGCTGCCACTTCGCGCGCAGCGACCAGAACCATGATCATCACGATGAGACCGGTTGCTGCCGGGTTGTTGAGGGCAAAGACAAATTTCAGCACGTAACCGATCATGACGAGTTGCACGACCATGCGAGTGGCCGCTATCGCGATCTGCTTGTGCAAACCCAGACGAAGAAAGATCGATAGTGCAATGTCGACGATGACCAGTGATGCGGCAATCGACAAATCCGTTGGATGTAGCAGGATGGTTTTCATGCGGGCAGTACCTTGCCATCCTTGATATGCATGGTCTGGTTTCCCAGCCGCTCGGCTTGGGCAGGATCATGTGTTACCAGGATCAGCACGAGGCCACGTTCGAGCTCGCTGGCGAGAAGCGATTCCACGGCGGCCACGCTTTCCTGATCGAGCGAACTGGTGGGCTCGTCAAGGAGGAGTACCGCGGGCTTGGCTACCAAGGCTCGGATAAGAGCAAGCCGTTGCCGTTCGCCGGTCGATAGCCGCAGAACCTGCCGGCTGAAAATGTCTTCGGGCAATCGCAACTGACGAGCTAGCTCTGTCGCGGTGGTTTTGTTTTTTTCTTCAAAATGCTCAGCCACCGTTGGCGCCCACCATCCCGCCTGCGCAGGCACCAGCGTCACCTTTTGACGCCACTGTGGCGCAGGCATCGTCGTGCGATCCTCATCGCCAAGCAAGACCTTGCCTTCGGCGGCATCCATGTCCGCCACCATACGCAGAAAAACGCTTTTCCCCGATCCCGATGCCCCAGTGACCGTCAGGCATGTTCCCCGATCAATCGACATGCTGAAAGGTCCTGCCCAGGTATTGCGCAGTGCGTCTATTCGGAGATTTACGGTCTGAGTGGCGTGATCCATAACGTGGCTGCTCGCATCCGGTATCTAGCGTGGCGATTTATTCGTCCACGCTAGATAACCATGACAGCCCTTACAAGAAGCTTCGTTAAAGCCCGGCGAATCACATGACTTCGAACATATAGCCGAAGAAAACACCTCAAACTTCCAGCCGATCATCCTTCCGTGCCACGAGCGCATACAACGCTGGCATCAAAAAGATGCTGATCAACAGTCGCGTGAACAAACCGCTGACAATGACCAAGGCGAACGGCCGTTGCGTATCCGTACCGACACCGGTGGCAAGCGCTGCGGGCAACAGTCCCAGTGCCGCCACCAGCGCGGTCATCATGATCGGGCGCAGGCGCAGGATGGCGCCTTGGCGGATGGCCTCGGTGACGTCGACACCGCCGCGCCTGAGTTCATTGACGTAGGAGATATAAACGACGGCCGTTTGCACGGAGACACCGAACAGCGCGAGGAAGCCGATGCCGGATGACACGGAGAATGGTGTGCCGGTGAGCCAAAGCGCCACGATGCCGCCGACCGGCGCCGACAGCAGCACACCGGCCACGGTGATGAAGGGGAATTTGAAATTGCTGTAGAGAGTGAACAGCAGCAGGAAGATCAAGCCCAGGGTTAGCGGCAGGATGATGTTGAGCTGGGCACGCGACGCAGTGTATTCCGAGTATTCGCCACCCCAGTCAAGGCGATAGCCCTGCGGCAGGGTAATGGTCTTGTTGACCTGCGCAATGGCGTCCTCCACGGCGCCGGCCAGATCGCGGCCTTCCACCGAGAACTGCACGCCGATGTAGCGTGAGTTGTCCTGACGGTAGATGAAGGAGGCGCCGTTGGTGACCTTGATGTCGGCGAATTCCTTCAGCGGAATTTGCTGGCCGCCCGGCGTGGCGACCAGGATATTGCCGATCTCTTCGGGGTTGTCACGATACTTCTGTTCAAGGCGCACGACGAGATCGAACTGTTTTTCCTGCTGCACAACTTGGGTGGCCACATCGCCGCCGATCGCGGTGGTGATCAGGCCGTTGATGTCGGACACATTCAAGCCGTAACGGGCGATCGCGGCGCGGTTGATCTTGATGGTGAGGCTGGGTTGTCCCAACTCCTGCACCAGGGTCACGTCGCGGATGCCACGGACTTTTTCCAGTACCTGCTTGATCGCCTTGCCTTTCTGCTGCAGGGTGTTCAGATCGGCACCAAAGACTTTCACCGCGAGTGCGCTCTTCAGTCCGGTCTCGGCTTCATCCACCGCATCCTCGGCCGGCTGGGTGTAATTGAAGTTGATGCCGGGGAACGCCTCGAGCTTGCGGTTGATCGCGGCAATCAATTCAGGTTTGGTGCGGTAGCTGCCGCTCCACTGTGAGTACGGTTTGAGGCCGACATAAAACTCGACGTTGAAGAAGCCGGTCGAATCAGTGCCGTCATCAGGCCGGCCCAACTCCGAAGCAACCGTGGTGACCTCGGGGAAGGTTCGCAGGATGTCGCGTATCTTCGGCGTAATCCTGGCTGATTCGTCGAACGAGATGGTGTACGGCATGGTGGCGCGCACCCACAGCGCGCCTTCGTCCAGCTGCGGCATGAACTCGGCACCGATGCGCGGGATCAGCAGCAGCGAGCCCAGCAGGATGACGGTGGAGGCCAGCGTGGTCGCCCACGGATAGGCGAGGCACAGATCGAGGCCTTTGACGTAAACCGACTTGATCGCCTCGAACACCACGTTGCGCCGCTCGCGCACGCCTTTGCGCATGAACCACGCACACAGCACCGGCAGCAGGGTCAGTGTGACGATCAGCGAACCGACCAGGGCGAAGATCATCGTGTCCGCCATCGGCTTGAACAGCGTGCCTGATGGCCCTGACAGCACGTAGATCGGCAGGAAGCTGACCACGATCACCGCAACGGCGTAGAACAGTGGGCGATCCACCTCTGCGGCTGCATCGCGGATGATTGCCCTGACGCTGAGTGGCGTGCCTTTGCGCTCGGCGATCTGACGGAAGATGTTTTCCACCATCACCACCGCACCATCGACCAGGATGCCAAAGTCGATGGCACCGATCGACAGCAGGTTGGCCGATGCACCCTGGACGTCCAGGCAGATGAAGGCAAACAACAAGGCCAGTGGAATCGTGACGGCAACGATCAAGCCCGCACGGAAATCGTAGAGGAAAAAGATCAGCACCACGATGACCAGCAGCATGCCGCGCAGCAGGTTGTCTTCGACGATCTTGGTGGTCAGCGCGATCAGGTCGCTGCGGTCGTAGTAGGGCACGACCTTGACGTCCTTGGGCAGTACGCCGTTGTTGAGTTCGTGCGTTTTGGCTTCGACGCGCTTGAGTACGTCCTGGGTTTTCTCGCCGGTGCGCAGCAGGATCACGCCTTCGACGGCGTCGTCCTGTTTCTCGTAGCCAAACTCACCCAGTCGCGGCGCAATGCCGATCGCCACGCGGCCCACGTCCTTCAACAGTATCGGCGTGCCGTCATGTACCGCTAACACCACATTGCTGATGTCCTCCAGCGTGTCCATACGGCCCAGGCCGCGCACGTAGTAGAACTGGCCACCCTGCGAATAGAAGCCACCGCCAGCGTTGTCGTTGTTGGACGCCAGCGCCGCTTCGATCTGCACAGCGGACAGGCCGACCGAAGCGATCTTGGCCTGATCGAGCAGCACCTGATATTGCATGGTGCCGCCGCCGAAGCCCGAGTCATCGGCGACGCCGGGGACCGATCGGTACTGCGGTTCGACCGTCCACGCTTCGAGCGTTTTCAGCTCCATCGGCGAGCGGTCGGGGCTTTGCAGCACGTAGCGATAAATCAGTCCCGACGGTGCGGACAGCGGCGATACCGAAGGCGTGACTCCGCTTGGCAGGCTGGGATCGCCCAGCCGGTTGAACACTTCCTGCCGGGCAAAATTATCGTCAGTGCCGTTGTTGAACGTGATGATGACGTCCGACAATCCGTACAGCGAAATCGAGCGTGCGTTGGCGACCTTCGGGATGCCGTTCATCGCCAGCTCGACCGGCACGGTGATCAGTCGCTCCACTTCTTCGGCAGCGTGCCCTGGCCACTGTGTGATGATCTCGACAATGGGCGGCGAGAGGTCGGGATACGCATCCACCGGCAGGCGCTGCAGCGATCTTGCGCCGGCACCGGTCAGTAACAGCGTCAGCAGGATGATCAGCAGCGGTTGGGCCAGTGATGAGCCGACCAGCCGGTTCATGATCGACGCCGTGCGCGACGGCGTCTCGTCAGGAGGTAGTTGGTCGCTCATTGGTTTTGCATGAACTGGACGAAGATGCCACCGTCGACCACGACCTGGTCACCCGCATGCAGACCGTCAGGAATGTTGAACTGATCGCCGGTCCGGTCACCCAGGGTCACCGATCGCCGCGCGAAGCTGCCGTCCTGCTGGGCGACATAGACGAAGGGCAGGTTCTCGTCATCGCGCAAAATCGCCGATACCGGCACGAGCAATCCGCTGTGTGATTGGCGCGAATGAATCCGCACGGTGACGTACATCTGTTTCTTCAGAAAATCGCCCGGGTTGTCGACCACGACGCGCGCGATCACCGAACGGGTGTCGGGATTCACCAGCGCGGCGATGTTGTCTACGGTGCCTGGAAAGTTTTTACTGCCGATGCCTGTTACCACCTCCGCCGGGTCACCGACGCTGATCGAATCGAGGTCAGATCCGGAGACCTGTGCCATGACCCAGACCCGTGAGAGATTGGCCACCGTGAAACACGGCGTGGTACCGGCCTGTAGCAGCAGGCCTGGCGTGATCAGCTTTTCCGCCACGGTGCCGGCAATCGGGGAACGGATGATGCCTTCGATATGCGACAACGTGCGGCCCTGCTGGATACCCTTGATCGCGTCTGGATCGATATCCAATGCAATCAGAGCCTGCAGGGCGGCATCGCGATCAGCTTCGGCGTTGACGGCATCGGTTTGCGCCTGCTCGTTTTCGCGTTGGGCGACGCCTTCATGCTGGCCCAGATCCTTGTCGGCGTCAGCAAGACGGCGGTCGGTTTTTGCCGTCGCGAGTGCCTTGGCATAGGCGCTGACGGCGGCGGCAAAGTCGGGTGAGTCGACCATGGCCAGCGGCTGGCCTTTCTTGACGCGATCGCCGGGGGAAACCAGCAGTCGCGTTACCGGGCCGGAGAAGGGCGCGATCACGCTGGTGGCCTGATCGTTGTCGAAATCGACGGCACCGGTGGTCTCGACTGTCTTGTGAAACGTCGACGGTGCCACGTTATAGAGCTTGATGTGCTGGCGCTGGTCTGAGGTCATCGTCACGTTGTGTGCGGTGACGGATGCGGGCTGCACGTTCGTGTCAGCGTCCGTTTTGGACGAACACGCGGTGAGCGACACAAGCATTGCGATCGCCATGGCGGCAACGGCGACCAGGTGCGGTAGTTCACCGGGATGTTGCGCAGGCGAAGTCCCCGGTATTGCGTGCAACAAATTATTTTTCATTTTTGTCCTGCATTGAATCGTTCTGCATCGAATCCGCATTGGCCAAGTCCGCGCGGTTCCACCAGCCGCCGCCCAGCGCCTGAAACAGCGCAGCCGTATCGGCAAAACGGTTGGCCTGCGCCTGCACCAGGTTGATCCGGGCCTGTTGATAGCCCTGTTCCGCGCTCAACAACGAAAGATAGTTGGCGTAGCCGGCCTTCCATTGCCGCTGCGACAGATCCAGCGTGATCTTGGCGGCATCGGCAGCGTGAGCTGCCGCCTTCAGGCCATCGGCGTCCTGCTCAAGCGCGGTCAGGGTGTCGGCGACATTCTGGAACGCACCCAACACGGTGCTGCGATATTGTTCGGCTGCTTCGACATAGGCCGCCTTCGCAGCACGCTCCTGGTGCAGCAGGGTGCCACCCTGAAAAATCGGTGCGGTGATGGCCGCACCAATATTCCAGAAGCCGGTGCCTGACTTGAACACCTGCCCCATCGCCAGCGCCGTGCTGCCAGCATTCGCAGTCAACGCAATATTCGGCAGCCGGTTGGCGGTGGCTACGCCGATCTGGGCGCTGGCAGCATGCATGTTGGCCTCGGCCTGCAGCACGTCGGGACGCTGAGCCACCAGTTCGGAAGGCAGGCTCAGCGGCAAATCCTGTGGCAGTTGCAGGCTCGCCAGATCAAAACTTCCGCCCGGTATCTCATTCGGAAAGCGGCCGACCAGGACAGCCAGCAGATCATGCTGCTGGGCCAGTTGCTTGATCAGCGGCGGTAGCGTGGCGGTGACCTGCGCCAGCTGCGATTCCTGCGCGGCGACATCGAGTCGGCCGACATATCCCTTGGTCAACTGGTATTGCAGGATCTTCAGCATGTGCGTGTTGATGTCGACCAGCTGATGGGTCGCATCCACCTGCGCCTGCAGCGATGCCTCCTGCACCACGGCGGCCACCACGTTGGTGCTGAGCGTGATCTGCGTCGCGATGGTCTGGAAACGGACAGCCTGTTCCTGCGCCTGCAGGGATTCCACCGTTCGACGATTCAGTCCGAAAATATCGGGTGCATACGAAATGCTGAGCTGCGGGGTGAATAAGTCGTACCGATAGGCGTTGTTGCTGGGTACGGGAGCGAGTGAACCCGGTGGGTCCTTTTCGCGCGAGGCCGAAAAGCTCCCCGAGACGCTGGGGTAAAACGCACCGTGTCCAGCCTTGGTCGTTTCACTGGCCACCAGCAGGGCAGCTTGTGCCGCCTTGAGATCGGCATTGCTTTTGAGTGACTGCTCAATCAGTGCGTTCAGCGGGGTGGAATGAAACAACGTCCACCAGTCGCCGGGAATGTTGGCCCCGTTGGCGAAGCGCTGTGCTTCGCCTCCGGTGATGTTCTGACTGCTGACCGTGGTTGAAAGCGGATGATCGGTGTAGCTGGTGACCTTGGGAGCCGCCGGCTTCTTGAAGTCGGGACCCACCGCGCAACCGGCAATCAGCAGACAAGCCAGCGTCGTAGCGAACGACATCGAATGGGCAAGCGGCCAGCTCGCCACTTTGTTCCTATCCAGACCACTATTCTTCAATTTCTTCGGAATGCCCATAGGCCTCACAGCTAGGTGATACGCGCCAACCGTCAGGCATCGAAGCCACGGTCGAGCTGATGCTCGACACGGTGTCAGTTCGATACATAGTAACAACGGATGCCAAGCCCGCGAGGATAGGCTGTCAAAGGGTTTTGGAGAAGCTTTTGTATGGCTGCAGGTATATGTTTGCCGCCGCTATCGCCGCAATTACTTGCATGGCCGTATCGGGGGTGTCGTGACGCTACCGAGCCTGTTTGGTTCGCATGAAAAAGCGTGTGCTTCGCGACGTGACAAAGCGTTGCTAAGACGACCCAATCGGTTCTCACGATTTTGATCAGGGTCGCAAGTTGAAGCCGCCACACTTCAACACGGAAGCGCTGGCGCGTGAGTACGTGCATTGTATGGACAAGATGATTGATTGCGTGGTGCTGACGACCAGCATGGCCCAATCTTCAACGTAGCGTAACTATCAGCCCCGCAGCTTTAGCATGCTGCTTGGGTAGCTGAACTGGTCAAAGCCTGGGCAAGAGCTGCTGTCGCGCTGAAGTTAGTCCAGGTAGCTACCCGCCAATCCCGAGGGGGCTGAATCTTCCGATTAACGCGGGGAGACAGTCGCCGGCTTCCAACCGCTGTGCTTGGCACGATCTGCAGAGGCGGATGTCCGACAGGCGTAAAAGCTGGACCAATCCAGCTGACTCTGTGCGGTGCCGGCATGACAGGCGATCAACGTGTTCGCGCGCAGCCGATCGTTGTCGAAATACTGAGCCGGATCGTAGTGCGCGCTACGCAGCGTGGCAGGGTCGGGTGACTGCTGGCAGGCCATGATGGAGAGGATCATGGCGGTAAACAGGATGATTTTTTCGACAGCAGTCAAGACGGGCTTTCCATAGGTCGGTGTACGGCGCCATTAGGCCGTCCTCTGCGCAGAATGGCAATCAGCAAAACACTCGTCGCATGACGGTCAAGGATTTATGAGCCCTCGGTTGCTCAAAACGTGACTGAGGCACTGTGTTTCAGGTGGGCGTGCATTCGTAACCGTTTGGCTAGACGCGTTGTTAGAGTAGTCTGACAACGCAAGAGGTGCTGAACACCGGAGCTTTATTCTGTGATGCACACTGCCGAACCCATGGAGGAAATGCCTGCCAACAACACTGTTGTCGAGCGGTCCCGGATGACTCGGCTTCGCTCGTTGAATATTCTGGATACGCAGGCCGAGCCGTTATTCGATGCCATCACCAAGGCGGCCGCGCTGGCCACCGGTATGCCGATCGCGCTGATCACCTTGATCGACGAAAACCGCCAATGGTTCAAGTCCAACGTCGGTTTGCCTGGGGTACAGGAAACACCACGTGACGTGGCGTTCTGTTCCCACACGATCCAGGGCGACGATGTGATGGAAATCCCCAATGCGCTGAGGGATGCACGCTTTGCAAAAAATCCGCTGGTAACGGGAAATCCGGATATCCGCTTTTATGCCGGTGCGCCGATCACGTTGCATGATGGACTGCGCATGGGAGCACTCTGTGTCATCGACCAAAAGGCCAATGCGCTGAGCGAAAATCAGCGCCTGGCACTGAAGGAACTGGCACGCGCTGCGGCGGAGGCCTTGGATCAGCGCGCTGTACTTCTGGAAAGAAATGACGCGCTTGTGCGCGAAGCCGAGGCGGCAAGCCTTCAGGCAAAGATAGCTGCACGGCTTGAAAAAAAGCTGCAGGCGAGCGAGGCCTTTCTTGACCGTACCGGGCGCGCGGCCGGCGTCGGTGGCTGGGAAATCAATCTGTTGACCAATGAAATCATCTGGTCCGATGAAACCTGCCGGATACATGAAGTGCCGCCGGGCTATCTACCGACGATGAAGGAAGCGCTCGAATACTACGCGCCAGCCGCCAGAGAGGTCATGCGGGCGGCCGTGCAAAAAAGTCTCGAAGAGGGGCGTGGATGGGATCTTGAATTGCCCTTTGTCACGGCGAAAGGTCGTCATATCTGGGTTCGCGCCGTCGGTAACGTTGAGCAAGGGGAGGGGAAGCCGCTTCGCCTGGTCGGTGCTTTGCAGGACGTTACTTTGCGCAAGCGGGCCGTCACCGCGTTGGAAGGCAGCGATCGTCGGTTTCGCAAATTGTTTGAGTACAGCCTCGGCTTGATTTGTACCCACGATGCCGACGGTATTTTGCTTTCAGTCAACCCGGCGGCCGCGCGTTCGCTCAATTATTCAATCGCTGACCTGCTGGGTCGGTCGCTGGCAGATTTCATGCGCGAAGCGCGTCGTCCGGGGTTTCAGAGCTATCTCGATCGGATCTTTGCCACCGGTGCAGATTCCGGTGTACTTGAATTGGTCGCTGGCGACGACAGCTTGCGGACCTGGGAGTACCACAACGTGCTCGACGGCGAGGGTGATGAGCCGTACGTGTTGGGGCACGCGCAGGACATCACTGAACGGCAGCAGCACCAGCGCAAGCTCGAGGAATGGTCGATACGCGATCCGCTGACGGGTTGTTTCAATCGGCGATATATCACCGAGCTGGCAGCCTCCATGGGCGAGCTGGATCGATGGGGTTGTATTACGTTCGACCTTGACCGCTTCAAGCTGGTCAACGACAAATATGGGCATCAGCGTGGCGACGAAGTGCTGGTTGCCATGGCAAAGTTCTTGTTGAACCATCTCAGGCCCGAGGACGCCGTGGTACGGCTGGGTGGTGACGAGTTTCTGGTCCTGCTCCGGCATGCGGATGCATTCCTGACCGAAAGCGTTGCCAAGCGTATTGCTGATGATCGTAAAACCGCGCCGATCAGTTTCACCATGGGCTCCGCTTATCGCCATTCCGGGGAGCAGCTGGAGCACATGCTGGCTGAGGCCGACAAGCGCCTGTACGAAGTTCGCGCCATGCGCTCAACGCCAAACGCCGAGCGCAGATAGCTGGTTCAGCATTCGCAGGATTTATCGATTTTGCCGCAGGGTCGCGGGAATGGCGTCGCCAACCTGTTATTCGCCGCGTCGCCGGCGCATTATCGTGTGCCAAGGGGCCCCTTGGGTGAGGCTTGCGATGCAGGCCTCACGAGTTCATCCCAGTCGAGTAAACTGAGTGCTCAGGGGGATTCATACATACCCGCAAACTGCAAGCGAAGGTAATCATGGGCGCCGACAAGGTTGTCCTCATTGTTGATGACGATCACGCCGTATTGGAAACGATGCGGATGTTGCTCGAAGGCAAAGGCGGTTTTCGCGTGCACTGCGTTGTGGGCTCAAGCGGGGCCTCCGGCTTTCTTTCGAGACAAGAACAGGTCGATGTCGTCATAGCGGACGTGATTCTCGCCGGGGAAACCACGGGTATCGACATCTGCGAACTCGCCAGACGTCGGCATCCCGAGGTGGGTCTGGTCGTTATCTCCGCCGATCCGAATACCGATCCCGAAGAAGTGCCGGAGCGTAGCGTCTATCTGCGCAAGCCCTTCGGTGGCAAGGAACTCATCGAAGCGATCGAGCGTGTACAGGCTTTTGCCACGCTTGGTTTAACCGAGGCGTTGCCTGATAGCTGATATCGGTTCAGGTGTGAATGTTCGAGTTATCGCTGAACATTACGGCCGGTTCGTTAGCTTGGAAAAAACGCCCCATGGGGGCGTTTTTCTTTTCTGCAGATTCCAGCGTGGCCAATTTGTCATCGTGTAATCCGTCATTAGCCTTGCGGCGGCGGCGGCGGTGGCATCAGGTGTGGTCCGCGCCACGGTCCGCCCGGCGGTGGCGGCGGTGGAAAAGCGGCCGACCAGCGAGCCATGCCCTGATCGCCGATGATGCTCTGCAGGCTACGGCAGGTTTCCGCATCCATATCGCGACGCTGCTGATCCAGACGCTGTGCTTGTGCGGCCTGGCGCTCGAATACTTGCTGCACCTTGGTCGCCTGTGTGCTGCTGATGCCCAGATCCTTGGCGAACCCGTCGTCACTAGCGGGAACGGGCGGCCAAGGCCGCGGTGGAGGCGACGGCAAAGGTAGCGCACCGTTGCCAACACAGCCGGGGGGCGGCGGCGGCAAGCCGCCGGCGAACCGTGCAGGCGGGGTTCCGACATCGGGCGGCGACGGTTGAACGGCTTGCGCAACGGCCGTGCCTGCGACGGTCATGGCGATCAAGGCGCAGAGAAATCGGGTTTGCATGTGGATGCTCCTGTGTGGTGCCGGTCGGCCCGGCACACTCCACGATGACCTCCCACTTCGCAGGAATTATGCAGGGAATGCGGACGCGTATTTTCAAGCACCGGGTTATCCTGCATGGCCGATGGATACTCCGACGCCAGCCGCATCCAATGACTCGCCGCGCACGCGTTTGCGTCTGCGCGTGGTGCACAAACTTTTTCTGCTGCTGGCGCTCACGATTGCGCTGGCGCTGGGCACGCTGGGTAGTATCACCATCCTCAACCTGCGCAGCGGCTTTGTCGCTTACGTCAACACGCTTGATCTGGCGCGACTATCGCCGCTAACGCAGGCACTGGATCAGCGCGCAGATGCAATGCATGGTTTCGATGATTTGCGTGATCGTGAAAAATGGGATGCGCTACTGCACGAGATACTGGATCCGAAACCACCGCGCGGTGCACCGGATCCATCCAGCAGGTATCCGCGACCGCCGCCTGCGCCGGATCACGACGATGTTCCACCGCCACAACCAGCGTTGCCTCTGCCGCCGCGCGTGTCGCTGCTCGATGCGCAACATCGCCTGATCGTCGGTGCGCCGTTAGGGGCTGATGCTTTGCAACGGCCGCTGCAGCAAGACGGAGTACTGGTTGGCTGGCTTGCGCTGCAGCCGCTCACGCATCCGGTGGAAAGTCGCGATACCGATTTTCTTTCGGTACAGGTGCACGACATGGCGCTGATCGCCGGGTTGCTTTTGCTGCTGGCGCTAGGCATCGCCTGGATATTCGCGCGCCATCTGCTGGGACCACTGCGCGATGTGGAGCAGGCGGCCGACCAACTTGCCAACGGCAACTATCACCTGCATCTGGATACCTTGCGGCGCGACGAATTAGGGGATCTGGTCAGGCATATCAATCGGCTCAGTGCCGCGCTGCAGTCGCACGAAACGGCGCGTCGGCGCTGGATTGCCGACATCTCGCATGAACTGCGCACGCCGTTGTCGATCGTGCGCGGTGAAGTCGAAGCGATGCAGGACGGCGTGCGCACGGTCGATGCCGGCGGCGTGCTGTCGCTGCATGAGGAAGTGATGCGGCTGGATCGTCTCGTCGATGATCTGCATCAGCTGTCGATGGCCGATCTCGGGACGCTGAGTTATCGCTTGCAAGTGATCGATATCGCGGAGCTGTTGCGTGCTGCCATGGTGCGCTTTGCGCCAATGGCGCGCGAATCGGAACTTGTACTGGAGCAGGATTTGTCGCCAGCGTTCGTGCAAGTCGATGCTGACCGCATCCGCCAGCTGATCGACAACGTTATCGGCAACAGCCTGCGCTACAGCGATCGTGGTGGTCGTGTGCGTATCGGCATGGCAATGCAAACGCATACGGTAGACATCATTGTCGACGACACACCACCGGACGTTGATGCGGACTCCTTCGCACGGCTGTTCGAGCCGCTCTATCGCGGCGAAGCTTCGCGCGACCGCAAGCGCGGCGGCAGTGGGCTTGGTCTGGCCATCGCGCAACGTATTGCGCTGGCGCATAACGGCGAGTTGCGCGCGTTGCCATCGCCGCTCGGCGGCCTGCGCATCGTATTGACCCTGCCTCTAGTACAAAGCTGAGATGACAACCACACAGTACATCCTGATTGCCGAGGACGAGCCGAAGATTGCCGCGCTGCTGAGCGAATATCTTCAGGATGCTGGATACCTTGCATCAATCGTCGATGAAGGCGACCGCGTATTGCAGGCCATCGGCGACCATCAACCTGATCTGCTGCTGCTCGACGTGATGCTACCCGGCAAGGATGGGTTGCAGATTCTGCGTGAGTTGCGCAAGGACAATCCGTTGCCGGTAATCATGCTGACCGCACGCGTGGAGGAAATCGATCGTCTGCTCGGCCTGGAGTTTGGCGCCGATGATTACGTCTGCAAGCCGTTCAGTCCGCGCGAAGTGGTGGCGCGGGTGCGTGCGCTGCTGCGTCGTACGAGCGGGTCGGTACCCATCAATCCATTTGTTGTCGATGAGAGCATGCAGCGCATTCTGGTTGCCGGTAAACCGCTGCCGTTGACCACCACCGAGTACCGCTTGCTGCAGACGCTAGTCGCGCATCCTGGCCGCGTTTATTCGCGCGATCAGTTGCTGGATCTGATGCATGACGAGTTGCGCGATGTCACCGATCGTGTCGTGGATAGCCACATCAGAAATCTCCGCCGCAAGCTCGATGATCTCGTGCCGGGCGGCCCGTATATCCATTCGGTGTATGGCGCGGGCTACCGTTTCGAGTCCTCGGAAGCGGCGTCACCCTGAAGTCGGTAGCATCAGCTTTACTTGCCCCAGGTCACGAACATCATTATTGCCGCTGTGGCCATGGTTGCCGTAGCCATCCAGCCGAAAATTTTCAAGGGCATGGGCATGGTGAACTCTCCCATGACCATGGACTGCGATCCCATCAACATCATCACGATCATCAAGGGTACGGCGACCACACCATTGATCACTGCACTCCAGTAAAGCGCCTTGATCGGATCCAGCGATGTGAGGTTCAAGGCGATGCCGGCCATACTGGCTACGATGAGTACGCCGTAGAAGAATTTCGCCTCGCGCATTTTGTGCTGAAGGCCGCTGAGTTGGCCGAATGCACCGGCCGCTGCATAGGCGGTGGCACCGGCGAGTACGGGAACCGCCAACAGACCGGTGCCGATGATGCCGGCTGCGAAGAGGGCGAACGCCAAATTACCCGCCAGTGGCCGCAAGGCCTCCGCGGCTTCTGATGATGACTGGATATCGATCTTGCCGTTGGCGTGCAGCACCACGGCTGCCGTGAGAATGATGAAGAACGCGATCACATTGGAGAAAATCATCCCCACCGTCGTGTCGATCCCGATCCGACGAAGTGTGCTGGGTGCTTGCAGCGGTGCAAGGAGCAGGGGGGCGCGATCCGTGCCCGCTTCGATCTCTTCGACCTCCTGCGCCGCCTGCCAGCAAAACAGGTAAGGACTAATCGTCGTTCCAAGAAGCGCGACAAGACCCACCGCATACTTGGCGTTCCATGTCACCGGCGGAATGACGATGCTCTTGAGCACGGGCAGCCAATGCACGTGAATTACCATGACCGTGGCGACGTAGGCGAAAAGACTGAGCGTGAGCAACTTGAGGATCGGCGAGTATCGTGAGAACGGAATGAAGACCTGCAGCACTAGCGACAACAGCGCGAAACCGCCCGCGTATAACAGCGCCGGCCCACCGATCAAAAGCTTGAGCGCTGCGCCCATTGCGCCAATGTCTGCCGCAAGATTGATGACGTTGGCGACGAAAATCGATACCACGAGTCCGTACACCAGTTTGCGCGGATAGTAGGCACGAATGCCATCCATCAGGCCGTGGCCGGTCACGCAGCCGATGCCCGCACTGATTGCCTGGATCGCGATCATCAGTGGCATGGTGAACAGAATGCACCACAGCATGCCATAGCCGAACGCCGCGCCGACCTGAGAGTAGGTGGCTATGCCGCTGGGATCGTCATCCGCCGCACCGGTAATCAGTCCCGCGCTCAAGTTGCGCCATACCGGAATTCCGGGTGTGCTTTTGCCTACGTGCACGCGATTGATCATGCTGCGGGCTCCCTGCGCGAATGCCCTCTGTGCGCCTGGACAGCATGGCACAAGCAATGTTCGTCTAGTGGATGACGATAGATATTTGTCGGTTGCGCATCGGGTACTTACTGTCTTTTGAATTACCGCGGTCGAACTCGGCTTGGTGGCTGATGTCGCCGTCAAAGCTCATATAACGTTTCGACGACAGGCATTTCATCTCGTTGCAGGCACGCTCTGCCGAAAATTTTTCAAGCGGATATTGCTGATGACAGAACACATCCAACTGCGTGATCGACCCAGCCGTGCCTTGTGGTGCCGACGGTTTCGATGCACTGATAGTGAGCTGCTTGAAGCGGTACGCGCTATTCACAGCATCGACCCGATCGAGATAGGCCTCTACCTTTCAACGCGTCGTGCGCTGGAAGCGTTCAGGGTTACGAAGGCTGCCTGAAATCGCCGTGGTTCGATGTGCAGATGGAAAAACTCTTGAGGTGCAACCAAACAAAACGCCCCGGTCGGGGCGTTTTCTCTTCAATAATATTTACTTAAGAGAAAGTCTCGGCTCAGCGAATGCGCGTGATATTTCCACTCTGGTCGAGCTGCACGAGATCACCCTGGCGAATAGCGCTGGCGTCCTTGACCTGGACATTGGCGTAGCTGCCGTTACCCATGCGCAGGCGCACCAGCCAGCTCTCGCTGCTACCGCTCTTGCCGATGGCGTTGCCGGCGAAGCCGCCACCCACCGCACCGCCGACCGTGGCGATCTTGCGGCCGTTGCCTTTGCCGATCTGGTTGCCCAGTACGCCGCCGGCCACGGCGCCGATGATGGCGCCGGCCACACCGTGGTTACTGCCCTGGGTGATGTTTTGCTCCACGCTTTGCACTGTGCCGCACTGGTCGCAGCGCAGATAGATGCCGTCCTGGCGGACCAGCACGCCACTGCCGTCCGGACTGGCACTGGCCACACCGGCGCTGCCGAGTGTCAAAGCTGCAGCAAGGGACAGAGCAAACAAGGGTTTAATGTTCATGAATATTCCCGAATTGGAGAGGGCACTTTTTCTTGCCGCTTGGTCATTCTAATCAGCTCAGCTGAATCGCTGGTCAATTCGTATCAGGTTTCTTCAGAGCTGCGAATCACTCCATTTTACGGAAGAATTTTTGAATCGATTTCCTGCAATTCGCTGTCGCTACCAGCCCGTTTGAGCAACCACGCCAGCACCGGCGGGGTGACCATGGCGGTGAGCAGCGACATCGCCACGATGATGGCGTACATCCGATTGGTGAAAACGCCAGCAGCCAAGCCGAGGCTGGCGATAACCACGCCCACTTCGCCACGCGGAACCATGCCGAAACCAATGATCGTGGCGCTGCGCCTGCCCAGTGACAGCGAACCCAGCCAGCCACCGGCCAGCTTGGATACGATGGCGATCACGGTGATTACTGCGAGCATGATCAGCGCATCGGCATTGGCCAGCTCGTGAAGGTCGATCTTGCTGCCAGTCACCACGAAGAAGAACGGTGTCAGTAGCGCGAGCAGCGGCATCATCTGCTTTTCCAGCGTGTGCCGCTGCTGGGTTTCCGAGGCGATCATGCCAGCCAGGAATGCGCCGATGATGGCAGCCAGTCCGAACAGCGTGGACAGGTAGGCCAGCCCCAGACACATCGCCAGCACGATCATCAACGGCGAATGCGGATCGCGCGGTTTCTCCAGCCAGTTGGAATTCCAGCGCATCACCCGTGTGCCACCCCAACCGATCAACGCGATAAAGCCGATCGCACCCGCTAGCACCACCAGCAGGTGCAAGGGGTCGAAACCGCCACCGCCCTGCAGCGACACCACGACGCCGAGCAGCAGCATGGCGAGGATGTCATCGATCACCGCAGCACCCAGAATCACCTTGCTCTCGATCCGCTGCAGCGCATGCAGTTCCTGCAGCACCCGTGCCGTAATACCGGCTGACGTCGCGACAAACGCCGCTGCGACGAACAGCGATTTGTCCCAGCTGAAGCCGCTACCGTGTGCCCACAGGCTACCCATGCCGAACGGTATGACGACGCCCAGTACGCCGACCAGAAAGGCGACCTTGCCGACTTTCTTCAGATCTTCCAGCCGCGTTTCCAGGCCGACGGAAAACAGCAGCAGTACCACGCCGATTTCGGCCAGCACATCCAGCGGCATGCCAACGGCGATCTGATCGGGCGTGATCAGGCCGAGCAATGACGGGCCAACGACGCAACCGGCAGCAATCTCACCGACGACGCCAGGCAGTTTTAGTCGCTGCGCAATTTCACCGCCAAGTTGCGCAGCGATAAACACAACAAAGAGGGTGAACAGGATGTCGCTGGCATGCTGCATGCGGCGCGCTCAGGCTGTCGTTGGAGATAGCATCCTACATGCATGCGCAGGCGGGTGGCATGCGGTGGCGCGTATGTTGATCAATGCGCGGTGGCAGTACCGGACAAGGGACGATTTTCTGGCAGTCGGCTGAAAATGCGGCTGGCGATTGCGGTGATGCCACCTAGCAAGACTACGGTCCAGCGGAACGCGACGATGTACTGTTCGTGCGCGTGACCCTGCAGCAGTGCTTCCATCAACAAGGTGGCTAGTGCAATGCCAAAACTCATCGCCAGATACTGCGCGGTCGAGGCCATCGACGAGGCCATCGAGGCGTGCTTGATGTCGAGATCGTTGTAGATCAGCGTGTTCATTGCGGTGTACTGCATGCCGGTGCAGCTGCCATAGGCGAACACCAGCAGGGCGGTCGCCCACATCGGTGTGGTCGGGCCGAGCAGGGCAAACATTGCCATCAGCACCGAGGCGATCAGCGTATTGCCCAGTAGCAGGCGGCGATAGCCAAAGTGGATCAGCGTGCGGTTGATCGCCCACTTGGCGCTGATCGAGCCCAGCGCCTGCGGCACCATCATCAGTCCGGCCATTAGCGGCGACCAGCCGCAGCCTACCTGCAGAAACAGCACCAGCAGCAGAAACATGCCGGAGATGCCGAGTCGGGTGAACAGGCCGCCGGCCAACGCCACCCAAACGCTGCGCACGCGCAGCAGGGTGAGATCGGCGACTGGATATTCCGTGCGGCGGCTATGCCAGACGTAGGTCGCGCCTAGCAGCAACGCCAGCAATGTGCACAAACCAATGTGGCTCCAAGGCACCGGCGTGCTGCCAGCCAGTTCAGAGGCGGTGAGCAGCAGTGCCGAGGCAGCCGCAAACATCAGGAAACCGGAGAGATCGAAGCGGTTCGCATGATCGAGCCGGTAGTCCGGCATGTCGCGCCGGTTCATCCATACGCCGGCAATCGCCACCGGCACATTGATCAGAAAAATCAGCCGCCACGAGGTGAACTCCACCAGCGCGCCGCCCAGTAGCGGCCCGAGTACCGAGCCGAGCAGGCCAAAGGTCGCCACGGTGCTCATGGCGCGGACGAATTCGCGCTTTTCGATGCTGCGGACAAGGACATAACGGCCTACCGGCATCAGCGAGGCACCGCCGACGCCTTGCAGCACGCGCGCGGCGACCAGTTCGGGCAGCGTCTGCGCCAGGCCGCACAGCAGCGAGCCGGCGCCAAACACGACGATGGCGAGACCGAATACCCGGCGCGTGCCCAACCTGTCGCACAGCCATGGGCTGGCCGGGATCAGAATCGCCAACGTCAGCACGTAACTGGTCAGCGCGGTGCGCATCCCAAGTGGCGTGACGTCAAGTGCCGAAGCCATGGCTGGCACCGCGGTGTTGACCACGGTGGAATCCAGCGACTGCATGAAGAAGGCGGCAGCCACCAGCCAGAGCAGGCCGCGGTAACGTTCTCGTGAGGAGATTTCCGCCACCACCTCTGAAACCGTGGCGGGCGCGGCAACAGTGGCGACGGCGGCGCGTGACTCTGCGGCGGTGGCATCGGCTGACATAAGCCGCTCATGATACCTGCTGTGACAGCTTGATCCGCGTGAAAGATGTTTTAGGAGTCAGGCCGGCTTTATCTACGGGTGGAAGCTCGGGCGCTATCAATCTGCTGATAGTCATCCGAAAGCCGCCGGTATCGTTAAACTTCGACGATCCAGGAGATTTGCATGACCGAACGTCCAGCCCCCGCCGATCCCGCCGTGCGCGCTACTGAGCTGCGTGTTGCGATCGAGCAGGCCAATTATCGCTATCACGTGCTCGACGACCCGCAATTGCCTGACGCGGAATACGATCGCCTGATGCGCGAACTGGAGGCGCTGGAAGCCGAGCATCCGACATTGGCCGCTGTCGATTCGCCGACGCGTCGCGTCGGTGCTCGCGCGAACGGTGGATTTGCCGAAGTGCGGCACGCACTACCGATGCTGTCGCTCGGCAACGCGTTCGAACAGGCCGGCGACAACGACCGCGAACGTTTTCATGAAGTCGCCGAATTCGAACGTCGGATCGAGCAGACGCTGGATCGTCGTGAACCGCTGTTTTCTGTGGAACCCAAGCTCGACGGTCTGGCGATTAGCCTGCGCTACGAGAATGGCGTGTTTGTGCAGGGCGCGACCCGCGGCGATGGTGAAACCGGTGAGGATGTCACCGCGAATCTACGCACGGTGCGCGCCATTCCGCTGCGCTTGCGCAGCGGAAAAGATGGCGATCATCCGCTGAGGCTTCGCGATGAAGGCTGGCCATCGCTGCTCGAAGTGCGCGGTGAGGTCATCATGCTGCGCAAGGATTTCGAGAGTTTCAACGAACGCGCCCGTGCGCATGACGAGAAGCCGCTGGCCAATCCGCGCAACGGTGCGGCGGGCTCATTGCGCCAGCTCGATCCTGCAATCACGGCAAAGCGGCGGCTGAGCTTTTTCGCTTATGCCATCGGCGTTGTCGAAGGCGGCTCGCTGCCGCCGACCCATTCGCAGACGCTGCAGCAATTGCGCGACTGGGGCTTTCCGGTATCGCCTGAAGTCGGCACGGCAAAGGGCTTCGACGGGCTGATCGCCTACTTTCAGCGCATCGGCGCCAAACGTGACACGCTGCCGTACGACATCGATGGCGTGGTCTACAAGCTCGACGACTATGCCGGCCAGCGCGAGATGGGCTTTGTCTCGCGCGCGCCGCGCTGGGCGATTGCACACAAGTTTCCCGCACAGGAAGAGATGACCCGTCTGCTGGATATCGAAATCCAGATCGGCCGCACCGGTGCGGCCACGCCGCGGGCTCGGATGGAGCCGGTGCAGGTGGGCGGGGTCACGGTCACGTATGCAACCTTGCACAATGCTGACCAGATTGCCCGTTTGGATGTTCGTATTGGCGACACGGTGATCGTGCGTCGTGCCGGTGACGTGATTCCCGAAGTCGTGCGCGTGATCGAGGATCAGCGTCCCGCGGACACCGTACCGTGGACGATGCCGACGCACTGTCCCGTCTGCGGCTCCGATCTGCTGCGCGAAGAGGGGGCGGCGGCGTTTCGCTGTTCCGGCGGGTTGATCTGCGCGGCGCAGCGCAAGGAGGCCATCATCCATTTCGCCTCGCGCAGGGCCATGGATATCGAAGGCCTCGGCGAGCGCTTTGTCGATGCCTTGGTGGAACTCGATATCGTCAAGACGCCGGCCGATCTTTATGACCTCACCGTCGAGCGGCTTGTGACGATGAAGCAGGCCATCGACGAGCGTGATGGCACCACACCGGAAACCGTTAAAGCCGGGAAGGTGGCCACCAAGTGGGCAGAAAATCTTGTCGATGCGATTCAGGCCAGCAAGCAGTCGACGCTGTCGCGCTTTCTGTTTGGCCTTGGCATCATGCATATCGGCGAGAGTACGGCCAAGACGCTTGCCGCGTGGTTTGGCCGTCTGGGTATCGTGCGCGTGATGCCGGCACCTATTTTGCGCGTGTTGCCGGATATCGGGGAAGAAGTCGCCACGTCGATTGCCGGCTTTTTCGCGCAACCAGGCAACGAGGCAGTGGTCGATGCCTTGCTGGCGTCTGGCATCGCCTTCAGCGACGAGTCGTCGCCTTCGCCAAAGCTGCGCGATCGACTTGGCCTCGCCGTGTTGCTGGATACGGCGGGCATTCCCAAGCTCGGCGCCAAAACCAAGAGCGGTGAATTGCTGAGCCGGCATTACGCGACACTGGCAGCCTTGCAGAAGGCTGGCTCCGCACACTGGATCGTCGCCGGATTGCCCTCGGCTGTAGCGACCAACTTGCAGACTTTCCTCGATGACAATGAAAAGCGTGCCCGGCTCCATGAGGTCGAACTGGCGATGCAGGTGCTGCTGCAGGCAATTCCTCAAAGTGCCCATGCCGAGGATGCTGCGCTGGAAGGTCAAACCGTCGTACTGACCGGCACCTTGCCTACGCTGAGTCGTGAGGAAGCGAAAGAGCGGCTGGAAGCACTGGGCGCGAAGGTATCCGGCTCCGTGTCGAAGAAAACCGATTTTGTGGTCGCGGGCGAAGCGGCCGGCTCAAAACTGGACAAGGCGCAAGCGCTCGGCGTGGCGATCTGGGACGAAGCGAAATTGCTGGCGCTATTGGCCAAGCACGAGCGTGCCGCGTGAGTGCCAAGAAGCTGTCGCTGATTAGTGCGCTGCAGCTGCGCGCGAAAGTCTACAACCTGATCCGCAACTTTTTCGCCGTGCGTAATGTGCTGGAAGTGGAAACGCCGATCCTGTCCGCAGCAGGCAACAGCGAACCGAATATCGAAAGTTTCAGTACGACCTTCATGGGCCATGTTGATGCGGGTGCGCCGGTGCGCTGGCTGCGCACATCGCCGGAATATCCGCTCAAGCGTCTGCTTGCCGCCGGTGTGGGTGATTGCTACGAGCTGGGTCGGGTGTTTCGCAACGGCGAGGCCGGCGGTCAGCACAATCCCGAGTTCAGCATGCTGGAGTGGTATCGGGTCGGCTGGGATCACCGGCGCCTGATGGAGGAGACGATCACGCTGGTGGAGGCCGCCCTGGCATTGGTCGGCCGGCGTGCCGAGGTGCATATCGTCAGCTACCGACAGTTGTTTCTCGATGAGCTGGGGATCGATCCGCTGCATGCACCGATCGAGGAGTTGCGCGAGCCGCTGGTCGACTATGGGATCGATCCGTCGGGGCTCACGCGCGACGACTGGCTCGACCTGCTGATCACCCACCGGCTGCAGCCGGCATTCCCGCGCGATTGCATCACGGTGATCCACGATTACCCGGCCACGCAGTGCGCGCTGGCGAAAATCCGTGCAGGTGATCCACCCCTGGCCGA
>Ga0302227_10000600_pt1 | contig 30058 bp, 19 predicted proteins | sample II_Palsa_N1_1_FD_193525 | JGI IMG/M metagenome (GOLD analysis project Ga0302227, IMG submission 193525) | Peat permafrost microbial communities from Stordalen Mire near Abisko, Sweden - II_Palsa_N1_1 | ecosystem: Environmental > Terrestrial > Soil > Palsa > Peat permafrost | place: Sweden... | reverse complement strand
AAACTACTACTAAATTTCAACCAGCAAATGCATCAGGATAATCACTAATTCTTCTAGGCATACCTTGTAAACCAAGGAAATGTTGAGGAAAGAATGTTAAATTAACTCCTATGAATAATAATCAAAAATGTATTTTTCCTAGCATTATATTATAAGTAAGACCTGTCATTTTAGGTATTCAAAAATATCAAGCACTGAATAAAGCAAAAACAGCTCCTAGTGACAATACATAATGGAAATGAGCAACCACATAATAAGTATCGTGGAATGCTATATCAAGTGATGCATTAGCTAATACAACACCACTTAATCCACCTATAGTAAACATTACTACGAAACCTAATGCAAATAACATTGAAGGTGTCAAGTGTATAGATCCTCCATAAGTAGTTGCTAATCAACTGAATATTTTAATACCAGTTGGTACTGCTATTATTAAAGTTGCAGCTGTAAAGTATGCACGTGTATCTACATCTAATCCAACTGAATACATATGATGACTTCATACTACGAAACCTAAAACACCTATTGACATCATAGCGTATACCATACCTAAATAACCAAATACATTTTTATTAGAGCTAGCTGATATCGTAGTACTTATTATACCAAATCCAGGTATTATTAATATATAAACCTCAGGATGTCCAAAAAATCAGAAAAGATGTTGATATAATATAGGATCTCCACCTCCTGCTACTTCGAAAAACGATGTATTAAAATTTCTGTCTGTTAATACCATAGTAATGGCACCTGCTAGCACTGGTAATGATAATAACAATAAAACTGCTGTAACTAATATTGCTCATCCAAATAAAGCTAATTTGTGTAATCTTATACCTGGACTTCTCATGTTTAATATTGTTGTTATGAAATTCATCGCACCCAATAAACTACTTACACCTGTAAGATGTAAAGCGAAAATTGCTAAATCTACGCTAGGTCCACTGTGACTTTGTAATCCTGATAAAGGAGGGTATAATGTTCAACCTGTACCTGCTCCATTTTCTATCGTTGCAGCAAATAAAAATAACACCAAACTTGGTATTAGTAATCAAAAACTTATATTGTTTAGTCTAGGAAATCGTTAACCCATTTAACTTAATCTTAAGCTAAATCTATATTAGAAGTAGTTTCCTACCTGGCTGGACTATGTCTTCACCCATATTATGGGGCTTCGCGTATAGTCTCTGAGGATCCTTTCTAAAATAAATTTATTTTAGTTTGTTTCCTGCACATTCTTCCCATGTATATATAATTGTTACGATTAATTCGGCTAAAATAACAGCCTTATGATTTTATAAAATAAAATCCAATTAAGTGTATATATATCTGTTAAATGAAGAGTAACTTACTTCTAATTCGAGAGATTCTATGCATATAGCGAAGTTATAATATAAGAATTCACATTCTTACACGGCATTTCCTTTTGTTTGGTTAGAAGATATACATATTTTAATATAAATTATGTAAATGATCTCAATTAAAATATGTTCTTTTTAAATTCATTTTGCTTTTGAGAAAATCTATTTTAATAATTCCTTGTTCAGTATAATGATCATTTTTTAAAATTAAATCAACCGCTTCTTTTCAATCTTTATAGTCTAAATATTTAGATGAATATAAGGGGGAAGATTTAAAATAAGTTAAAATAATTAGTAATGATTTGCGACTAGATGCAGTTAAATTAAAATATTCATTACCCGTAGAAACTTGTTTTCTGGTATTTAAATTACAACTTAATAATTTACTTATTTCTATTAGAACATCATAATAACTATTTTTACTTATAGGTTCATGCATTCTTTGTTCTATTCTTAATCTACATGAAATTTTCCTTTTTTTAGTATTATTTTCTAATTTAGTATGTTGAATAGAGAAACTTCCATCAGCATCTATAAATCCTGCTAATCAACTGTCCTTATCTAAATCACCTTTTTTTAAAGGAAGCTTTATTATGTTAGAGCTGTGATTCTTATTTATTCAATCTATTAAATTATGTAATTGAATAATTTTTGGTGTTCTTAATTCTCCATTAATACATTCAATTATTTTTTTAAGTCCTTTTACAGGAGAAACTACTAAAACACAAGCATTATCTTTTGGTTTATACCTTATAAATCCATATTTTATTACTTCAAGTAACTTTTTAGCCAATGGTTCGTTTTTTAAACCAAAAGTTATGCAAAATCTAGGATTATGTTTTTTTTTCGTATTATTTTTAGGTAATCAAATATGGCCATCTCCTTCAAATAGACCTGCCAAGTAATAATTTAATTTCGTTTTTTTATTGTTATTTATTATCATTTTCATTTTCATTTTTTTTTTTATTTGTTTCTTAAACTATGTATTTAATTTTTGAATTATTTGTATATCTTCTAACCGAGGAGTCCTTTTGTTTTGCCATATCTGGACCTCCTACTAGTAAAGGTAATAAAAAATTACCGAAACCTCCGATCATTGCTGGCATGACCATAAAAAATATCATCACAACAGCATGTGCTGTTATTATACTATTATATAACTGATTATCTGCTATATATTGTACTCCTGGTCCTGACAATTCCATACGTATAAGAACAGAAAATGCTGTACCTATTAATCCTGAAAATACAGCAAACATTAAATATAATGTTCCAATATCTTTAGCATTAGATGAAAGAAATCATCTTTCTTTTCACATAGTTATCTGAGTTATATTATTTAATATCTTTGATTTAGAGGTATCATGAAGCGCTGAACTTGCGTCTTTTACTGTAGAAAAAGACCTAAAAATATCTTGCATTTACTTGCAAGATATTTGTTTCAAAGTTGAGCATATAAAAATGTCTATATTCATTTTAATATTACATAGTGTAGACTATTAAAATATCTATTAAAACAGTAGTTTAATTAGCTATTTTATTTAATATTTTTAAATATTATGTTATAACAGTTTATACTTATTTAATCTAGGCATTTTCGTATAATTGTTCACCCTTCGTTGACGCAGACTAATTCTCATAAACTAGCATATATTATTTAGTATACGTCATGTTCAAAATTGTTATTATATTACTAATTGTTTCTTTTATTATAATTACTTTTTAATTAAGGCAAGGTTTTAATAAAACGAATATGTCATGTAATAAAATTATTTAAAAATATATAAGCTGTTTTTAATTATTGTACCTTAATATATAAGGGAGGATACCTTGATTCGAACAAGGATATACTATGCCACATACAGTAGTTCTACCATTAAACTATATCCACCTATTTAAGTTACTTCTTATCCAAGATTCGAACTTGGATCACAATATTAGGAGTATTATACTCTACCATTGAGCTAATAAGAATAAAATATTAATAACACTAAATTAAGTAAATTTTTTATGATTTTATAAAACACGCCCTTAAGATGACTCGAACATCTATACAAATATTAACAGTATTTTGCTCTACCTTTGAGCTATAAAGGCAATTGTTTTAAATATATTTTAGACCCTAAAAGTTTTTGGTTATATGTTAGTAATAAATACTAATTATAACGTGCACAAGATTCGAACTTGGATCGCCATGTCCGTAGCATAGCATTTTAACCATTAAACTAGCACGTCTATTAAAATATATATAATTTAATCTATATATAGTTATGTTGGAGCGATTCGAACACTCAATAATAAATACCAAAAATTTATGACTTACCAATTAGTCGACAACATATATAGCATATAGGTAAATAAAACAGTAATGTGAAATATAATAGTTAAACAAATAATGTATATAAAGTATTTCACATTATAGGTGACAAGACTCGAACTTGTAAAGTTAAAAACTATTCCGTCCTAAGCGGAACCTGGTTACCAAATTTCAGCACACCTATTGTAAACAATGCTCGAGATAAGATTTGAACTTATAACCTAAATAGCTTCAATATTCCGCTCTACCAATTGAGCTTCACGAGCTTTGTTATAAATAATATTCTTATATTACTTATAACTATAATTATATTTTATACATTTGTTATTAAATATTTACCTTGAAATATTTTACCTTTCTTTTTATACCTACGTAATGTGGACTCACTTATTCCCAAATATTTAGCTGCTTTTATGTTACCTACAAATATTTTTTCAGTGTTTGCTTCGATATCTGTAATTTTTATAGATAAAGATTTTGTTATCTTTATTCTACTTATTGTTTCTACTGTATGAGTTTTTCCAAAGAAAGAGGTATCAAAACCTTGACGTAATTTTTTATTTATCATTTTAGCTTTAGATTCATCTGAAAAAGTACGACCCTTTAGAGCACTACTTATTACTTGCTTAGTTTCAAAAGATTGTTTAGTACCTAAACGTGAGCCAGCTTTTTTCAATATATTATACTCTGGTTTTAATAAATCAATATAATACTGTTCTTTTGATATTAATAAGCTTGGTTCACAGTATTCAAGGATATCTAAACTAAAATTAGAGTAACCATATTTTAATAATGAATTATAAATAATACTTGATCCTTTCTCTACTCTCTTTTTAAGATAGCTTAAAGAATAGTAAGTATTAAATCTACCACTTAAAGATATAGAAGACCCAATATAGCTTTTTCCTGTTATTAAATTATTTCAACGGTATATACCTGATTTATTTTTATTTTCCTTATATATAATAGATTTATCTATGTCCGCATTAAAATAAGACACAACAGGAATTATATTCATAATAGTTTTTGTTTTGTTTTCAATTACATTTTTAATTTGGGCGATGATATTTTTTTTTAAGCTATATTTATATACTAAACTAAATGTTAATTTCATAGTATTTAATTTAAAACCAAAAAGTACCAAATATATTATTATTATTAATTTAACAATATATGGAAATATTAGGATTCGAACCTAAAATAACGATATGCAAAATCGCAGTTTTACCAATTAAACTATATCCCCTGTATTTTTACACAAATTCTTATCCGAAAAACGACTTGAACGTTTACGATTTACATCAATAAATCTTAAGATTATCCTGTCTACCAATTCCAGCATTCGGATTATTTTTTGTTAAGGCCAGAATGATTCGAACACTCATCTAAGCTATCATGAGCAGCTGGCTTTACCAATTAAGCTATAGCCTTTAATTTTGTGCGGACTGAGGACTTGCACCTCAATATTCTGGTCATGAGCCAAACATGTTAACTATTACACTAATCCGCATATATAAATAAAATATATAAATTTTTACTAATTATGTAAAAAAAAAATGTTTTATTTAATAAGCCTATTGTAATACTTGTTTGGATAGTAATATTATTATAAAAATACTTATATAAATTTTATAAGAAATAAGTGAGTCGAACACCTGACCCTTCGCGTGTAAAACGACTGCTCTACCACTGAGCTAATTTCTCTAACCCAAGAGAGATTTGAACTCTCGTTTCAACAGTGAAAATGTTATGTCTTAACCAAACTTGACCACTGGGTCTTAGCCTAGTGTAAGTATTGCACTTACTTCCACCGATTACAAAACGGTAGCATTACTTTTATGCTAACCAGGCTTATTTTAGTACTTACTACTAAAATATTTACTATATTTATTATATATATTTTGTAGTTATATGTAAAAAATTAAGATAATTGCAATATTTAGTAAATTATAAAATTAGTACTTTATGTCTAAAAAATTTAAATTTATTATAACTAAAGCCTAGCTTATTACTCCGTAAAGATATGATCATCTTTTTAGTTTATTTCATATCACGAAAATAATTTCGTAGTGTTCTACTACGTATATAAGAGTATAGTAAAGTGAGTTTCGCGCTTAGATGCATTCAGCACTTACCTTTAATTGACGTAGCTTTCCTGCCGTGCCTATAAAGTAAATATATCTTTAGTGAAAGTATACTTTTATAAAAATTTATTTTATAAATATATAAACAACAGGTAAACCATAGGTCAACATACCCAATTCCTTTCGTACAAGGGGGCTGTCTTTATTTTACTCTAATTCCTCTAGAAGATAGAAACCATACTGTCTCACGACGTATTAAACCCAGCTCGTGTAGCTCTTTAATCGACGAACAGTCGAACCCTTCATGATTCCTGCGTTCATGTGGATGAGCTAAGCCGACATCGAGGTGCCAAACCGCGCACTCAATTTGTACTCTCTTGCGCACATTAGCCTGTTCAAATTTTGTTAACATAAATATATTATTTATTTCCATATTTTACAATATGGTTCAGACTATTTCATCATTTATTGTTAAAATTAAATAAAGGCAATTTTTAGTTACATTATTACATTTTATTAGTTACCACTTATTCAACCTTTTATACCAAAAGAACCTATACGTGTTTTAGATTTTAATTTAGTGTATTGTATGTTTGATTTTTGATTACCTTTTAATAATACAGAAGAAAGTCCTTTATATGAAGAGTTTATGTTTAATAAATTACCTTTATATATTAACTTAGAAATAGATCTTGATGCTGTATAACGTCTAGTTAATCTTCCACTTGTTTCCAACCTAAAACCTGTTACAAATTTATACTTAATATCTTTTAACACTGTTCTTTGTAAGGATTTTTTATCTAAATTAGTACTTAATTCACTTGGTAACATAGGTTTATAGTAAAATTCGTTTTTATTACGTACTTTTACTTTTCTTTTTAAAGTATTTAAAAATTTTAATAATTTTCTTCTATTTTTCCTTATTTTTAAAGTTATAGATTCTGATAATATATCACTATTTAAATAAAAACGTCTTAAATTTACTAAATTAAATTCCACATTTTTGTTGTATATTTTTTCTAAATATTTTTTTAAAAATTGTAAGTAATTGTAATTAAATTTAGATTTATTTATAAAAATAAGTTGTTGGTAATATTCATATAATAATGATTTATCTAATGATTTAACTAAAACTTTTTTATAAAATCTAGTTATATATTTTGATATATTATTATAATCTATAATTTCTTTAGTATTTGATTCTAGTGTATTTATTAATAAAATCTTTTTTTTATTTAATTTTTGTATTGATTGTAAAGCTTTATATTCAATAAGTTCTCGTTTTTTATATAAAATATGTAATCTTTTAAGTAAAATATCTTGATTTAACCAAGATCCGTAAAAACTTTTTCTAATTTTTTTATCATAATTAAATTTTTGTCTATTAAACATATACAAAGTAATTACTACTTTATTAGCCGTATGTTTAAATTCACCATTACTAATATAAATCTTATTAGATGAAAGTCTTTTTAATCTACGTAATAATCTACTACTTCTTATTTTACGCTCAAGTTTATAATTATACAGATTAAAATAACTTTTAATTAATTTGATTGTCAATGCCGTAACTTGAGGTATTAAATTAATAGCATTTTTATTAAACATGTATATACTATTATTTCATTCTCTAACTGCGGAAGGATAATGTTTATTCTGTTTTTCTTGTGAATTAATTACTCTTTTTTCGGTTTTTTTATTAGAATTTAATCTAAATAAATTTAACATAAACTTAATATAAAAATATATTGAAACTAATTAATAATTACAATATTTATAAAACTCAAATATAGTCGAGTATATTTCATTAATATATATTTATATACATTAATTATTATTTATATATTTTACAATTTAATTTTAACAATAAATGCTGGATTATTATAGAATAAGATTAAATAAATCTTTTAGTCGTTGAACGTTCTTATATTATAATAAGTTTCGCTTCAAATTAACTTGTCTACTATACAAGTTTTCTTTGAAATTTATCCAGATAATTACCAATATTTTATAATAATTGGGGGACTAAGATTTAATCCCTAGCGTAACTTTTTCAAAAATCCAAGACCTTTCCTTTTCGTATCTTGCGATCATATGCCCCGCTTACGCGACTGATAGACTTGTAGGTCTGACAGTAAAGCAAGATTAAGCCATTAAACTTTTAAAGTAATATTAAGGATCATAGTATAAATATATTTATACTACAAATAAGAATCATTATTAAATTATTTAATTAATGAACCTTTTTTACATCTATTCACCATATAGTTAAAATCTTACTTAAATAAAATATAAAATCGTATTTAATACAACGATAACTGAATAATTATTTATTAATAATTAATAGCAAACTAAAAGTAAAAACAGAAAAGTGAAAATTAATTTTCCCACTTTAACTTGCAGAATAAAACATGCAATTTTACAATTAGAATTTTGGATATACCCAGGTACTTTTTATGGGATCTGTGCCCCGCATAAACTGCCTTCCAATCAAAAAACCGTAATAAAGTAAATAAAGGTGTCTCATTTGCGTTTTAAGAAACATACATCATATAAGCGTAATAAGCCTATACAATACTATATTTAACAACCTTATACACTGGAAATTCTTATATTACAGCCTAAATTAGTAACAGTAAAGCTGCATAGGGTCTTCTCGTCTATCTAGAGGTAAACTGTATCTGCACAGTTATTCCAATTTCACTGAGCCAATCATCGAGACAGCTGTTGTATCGTTACATCATTCATGCAAGACCGCATTTAACGGCCAGGGTATTCCGCTACCTTAGGACCCTCATAGGTAAGGCCGCCGTTTATCGGGGTTTCCTTCAAAGCCTAACCTGTAAAAGCTAAGCAAATCCGTTACCCAGCCGACACAGGGCAGACATCACACTCAATATATCGATTAGTATCTTAGCAGAGTGCTTTGTTTTAATTAAACAGTCGTACAACATTATTCCATGCTTCCTCTTTTTAAAGTGATTATTTTTAATAACCAAATAAAAATGGCCCACCTTATCCCGAAGTTACGTGAGTCAATTTGCCGAGTTCCTTAATGATTGATTACTCAAACGCCTTCGTATTCTCTACTAGCTTACTTGTGGTAGTATTTAGGTACGGTTTTATCAACATATAAAATTCTCATCTTTTTTAGTTTATTGTTTCCTATATGCGCCTTAGTTGATTTTCCAGAACTAATTTCACTTTAATTTAGTTTTGCCCAATTCAGGATTTCCTCATCGAAGATTGTTTTAACTTTTCCTTAGAGACCGTAAATTTAATCAAATACCATAAGCTTTAGGCGAGCAATTATTAATTTCTTTTTCGTTACTCATATCAGCATTCTCACTTGAATTATCTAATTTCTTATTCTAAATTAGAATAGATCTAAGATTTATCCAACGTTCCGCTACCCCATATATATCTATTTATTATTATATATGGACAAGGTTTCGGTATATTGTTTAGATCCGTTAAATTTTCGGTGTGATCTCCTATCATATAAACCAGTGCTCTGTTACGAGGTCTTTAAAAAATGGCCGCTTCTAAGCCTATTTCCTGATTGTATTTGGAGGCACATCCTTTATTTCACTTAACAATAATTTTGGAACCTTATTAACTCTTGTTTAGGGCTGTTTCCCTTTAGACATACAACCTTAGCGTTCTATGTCCGATTATTTAATATTCATCTTAACCCTTTCGAGTGCAAATACTCTCCGATAAAATCTTCACGATCCCCCGATGTATACAATAATACGGCTTAAAGCCATTTATTGCTCGAGATCACAGTTCTGTACCTGCTAAGATGTTAATTAAATTACCTACTTATATAGGTTTCGCGGAAAACCAGCTAAACTAGTCAGTTTTGTCTTTCACTAACTTACCATTATTCTTCGGATATCTATACAACGATAACCCGTTCGGACCTTTATAATCCTGATAATGGTAAGATCACTAGTCTCCGGGTCTAATTTTAGATACTTATTCATTTTTTCATAATCGTTTTCTCTAGGCAGATTTTATACTGCTCGCATCTAATATTAACTTGCTGACCCATTATGCAAAAGGTACGCTTTTATTATTTATTTAAATTTTACTCAAGCTGCTTGTAAAACTACTATTAAACAAATCCCCTCACGGTTACTTTTCACTATTGCTTATAATACCATATTTAGCTTTAGAGGAAGGTTCCCCTTTATTCAAACAGATTTACCATTTTACTTAAAAGCTATTCTACTTTAGTTCACATTAATCGTAGAATCTCGTTTGATTTATTTTCCTAAAGTTACTTAGATATTTCAGTTCACTTTGTTTATTATAAAATTTCTCTTAGTAGATTAATTTTGGTACTACTTTGGTTTATAGCAATTTATTCATAATAGTTTCTTTTTATACTTACCTTAATATATATTTATATATATTAAGAAATATTATATTCCTTATACTTGTTATACAGGACGTATAGTGTTCGGTTCTTAATGCATTTAATAAATAATAGATATTTATTTTTAACGTTTTTTATTTATTATTCATTTAACCTTGATTGTATAACTAATTATTTACAAAAACTATTTGCTTTCAATTTTTTATCTGAAAACTACTTACTTGTCTACTATCTATTTTCAGTGCGTTTTTTCCTAATTCAAATACAAAACCTAAAGTTAATATAAAGAAAAATATTAACATAATTATCAAACCATATATACCGTTAGAATAAGCACTTACTATATAAGGATATACTAATAAAATTTCTAAATCAAAAAGTAAGAATAACAATGCAAATATAAAAAAGGAAATACTGAATTGTGTTCTATTTTGACCTAAAAATGAGTGAAATCCACATTCAAATGCACTGTTTTTTTCCTGATAAGGATTATGAGGTGATAATACTATATTAACTGTTAATAATATTAGAGTTAAAATAGGTATGAAAATAAAAAAAAATGTTAAACTTGTCATATTTTATATGTATTTATATTAAAGGATTGAATGTAAATCAAAAAGTAAATTAGTAATGAGAATACAAAAGCTTTTATATATAACTCTTGTAAAAATAAATTTTAAACGCATAAGACTTGGATTATATATTAAAATATAAAAGTAAATTACTAATTGTAATATTTAACTATTTTCACTACCACCGGGAAGGAACATTTGGAGACTATTTGGACTTAATCTAGGTACCTGTCCATTAGTTGATATTGTATCTCCAGTAATAAGGCTAGTTAAACCCGTATTTCTTCTTACTGCACCTATTGGCTTAGGTACTCATATACCATCACGCATTTGGTGTTGTGTAAAGTAAAAACTTGGGTTACTACTTTCATATCTTAAGGCATAGTGGCCAGTTAGATCTGAAGCTACGGATTTAATACCCACATATACTTGTCCATCTACGGTAACAGATTCATTACTGAATCTACGTCTAACATAGACGGCCCTTAATCTAGAACCCTCTGCCTGATTCTTATCATAAAGTATCCTATAACTACGACCATTAATTAATTTAGTGGTATAGTTTATGTTTACTACATGATTAGTTCTTTCTTTTGCAGGCTTATCATTTATGACAGTTTTTTCAGGTCGTTGTTCTAAATTAGAATCTGTGTTATGAATAATATCGCTAATATTCATAAAACTCATACCTAAACTAACTATTCCAGCTATTCCTATACAAAAGCAAATTTTTATTAAGCAATTATATAATTGGAATTCACAAAAAAAATCATTCATGTTTATCATTTTATAACATTGTACTTGATGATATATTCATTTATATATCGTTACCCTAAATGGGTAATAAAAAGGTAAATTATTTTAATATTATTTGAAATTAAAAAACTAGACCGGTAAAAGAAGGAAAAAAAAGGGTAAATTATTTAAATATTATTTGAAATTAAAAAACTAGACCAAATATCTTGATAATATACGTTAATTAGTCATATATTTAATTATATATTTATTGAGTTTTTGTTGCCAAATCTATTAAACTATTTTCTAATAATGTAACAAATGGTACAATAATTAAAAAATGAGCAAAATATAAAGCAGTAGAAATTTGACCCAATTCTATAAATGGTGATTCTACATGTTTGGCTCCTAATTGCATTAAAATTAAGAAATTGGCAACAAATATAAAGAAAGCTATTTTACTTAAAGGTCTAAACTGTATACCTCTTAATTTAGATAAATCAGTAAATGGCATAGATAATAATGCTAATATAGCAGAAAACATAGCTATAACACCTAATAATTTGTTTGGTATAGATCTTAGTATAGCATAAAAAGGTAATAAATACCATTCTGGTACTATAGCAGGTGGTGTTTGCATAGGATTAGCCATAACATAATTTTCACTGTCACCTAAAACATTAGGCATGAAGAATACAAATACTGATAAAACTACTATAAAGATAAATATTGTAACTAGATCTTTAAATATAAAGTATGGAGCAAACGGTAATCTATCGTAGTTAGCCGATACTCCTAAAGGATTACCTGATCCTGCTGAATCATGTAATGCAATTAAATGCATTAGGGCTAAAGCTGCTAAAATAAATGGTAAAACAAAATGTAAAGCAAAAAATCTGTTAAGAGTAGCGTTATTAACGCTAAAACCACCTCAAATAAATTCTACTATATCTTGTCCTACTCATGGTATAGCACTCATTAAGTTAGTTATAACAGTTGCACCTCATAAAGACATTTGACCGTAAGGAAGTACATAACCCAAAAATGCTGTCGCCATCATAAGTATGAATATTACAGTTCCTATTGTTCATACTAATGTTCTTGGTGCTTTATATGATCCGTAATACAAACCTCTACCTATATGTAGATACACTAAGAAAAAAAAAGCTGAAGCTGTATTTGAATGTAAGTAACGTATTAATCAACCATTATTTACATCTCTCATTATATGTTCTACTGAATCAAATGCTTCTAAGACATTAGGTGTATAGTGCATACCTAATGTTACACCTGTTACTATTTGTATAACTAAACAAAATCCTAATAGTGAACCAAAGTTTCAAAGATAACTTATGTTGGATGGTGCAGGCAAATCTATTACGAAAGAATTTACTATTTTTAGTAAAGGATGACTTTTCAATATTCTCATGTCTATGTCTATCTATAAATATGTTATAAGTTTTAATTATTTAGTTTTATTTTAGTATTATATATTTTTTTTAGCAATTATTTTTTAAATGCATCTGCTAATTGTAATACCATAATATCACACTTAACATTTTTATAATTTATTGAACCACTTGCTGTTAAAAATCCATGTGTGTTAGGTGATTGTTTCAATAAATATTTAAGCATAGCATGTTCTACTGAATTAAGCTCAGCATGAATAACACTTAAATCTGTTCTAGTGCTTTGTATTTTACTCATTAAATGATTGATAGTACCATTATGATCATTATCAGACATAAATGGTACTATCTCCTTAGTTAATAATTTAATGCGATCACTATTATGTCTTCCAGCTGGTACAGGAGTCTTATCGGAGTCTTTAATATAAGGATGTTCATACATTACTTCTGTATTAGTTGTACTGATTCCTTCTGTACTAGGGGATTGTATTGAAGTTTCCTGTATATTATTACCTGTAGTTCCTCCTAAATTATCAGCTGTACTAGAAAGTGATATAGTGATTATAGTATAAATATATATTATATCCTTTAGATATTGAGTTAGTGTTGATAAATTACATTCAGTAAGTATATAGTGAAGGGTATATCTTAAAATTAAACTAGATAAAATTATTAATAATAATTCACTTAAATTTTTTATAGTAAATATATCACTATTATTGAATTTTTTTCTTATTGATAAAGAAATAATGCCCATAATACAACTAAAACAAGCAGTATTTATCATAACAAAGTTTAAAGAATCTATAGGATTAATATCAAATATATAGATACAAATATTTATAAGTGTATAATTAATAAAACAAATTAATATAAAATTAGTTAATTTATAAGATTTAGATTTAATTATGACAAGAGATTTATTGTAGCTTCTATCCTTTACTTTTTGTCTTAATATTCTCATTTTATCTTTATATATAAATATGTTTTAAGTTTTAGTTAAAATTAGTGGTAATTTACTTACCACCATATATTGTGTTTATTTCTTTTTTAGTTAAATTAAAAGTCTAAGATTTTTAAACTAACTAAAATCTAAGTAAAATCTTATCCTATTAACAACATAAGCTTTTATTTATTATATTTTAAATTTATAAAGGCAAATAATATTAATAATAACTCTAAATAATTATCCGGGGTTTTACCATAGTACAAAATAGATATATAGAAAATTAGACCAATTAAAATATATAAAGCATAAGAAGTAACTACACCTGTACTTAAACTACCTATAAATCTACTTAAATTAGTTAATCTTTTTTCTAAACCATATGGTCCGAATAATTCAATCGAACCTTTATCCATTATTTTAGTAGTTTGACCACCTAATTTAAGTACAATACCACTGATATATCTATTATAAAAAAGTTCAATTAAAAACCTTTGATTAAAAAAACTGAATATATTATAACCAAAAGTAGATAATTTAAATTTTATAAGGTGTTTAGGATAAAATTCAGTAAATAATATTGATATTAAACTCAATGTTATAGTGAAAAAAAAAGGCAATAATTTAAATACAGTAGGTACAGCGAATTCAGTATCTATTGTTATTTCATGTAAAGGATGAATAAATAAACTATTATCTGAAAAAAAACCAGAACCTAAACCTATGAATATATCTTTAGTTAAATAACCAAAAAATATAGAAAATATAGCTAATATTATTAAAGGCATACTCATAAAGATATCTCCTTCATGGGCAGCATGATCTTGTTTATAATTTACTAATGGTCCATTTGGATTAGTTAAAAAAGTTAAATATAAAACTTTAACTGAATATAAAGTAGTAAACATAGCACCTATAGTAGCTACAAAATAAACTATAATACTAGATAAGTGATATTGCCCATAAGCTGATTCAAGAATAAAATCTTTTGAATAATATCCTGTCATAAAAGGAATAGCAACTAAACTAAGAGAAGCTATTAACATAACTGAATATGTTAAAGGCAGATAAGCTAATAATCCACCATATTTCCTAAAATCCTGATTGTCGGCTACTGCATGTATTACTGCACCTGCACCTAAAAATAATAAACCTTTATAAAAAGCGTGATTAACTAGATGGAATAAAGCTATATTATAAGAAGATAAACCTACAGCTATAACCATCATACCTAGTTGACTCATAGTAGAATAAGCTATAACTTTTTTTATATCTTGTTGAAATAAACCTATAAGTGAACTAAATACTGTCGTAATAGCACCTACTCATAAACAAAGTATTAAAACAGTAGAACTGTATTCTATAAGAGGGGATGTACGCATTAATAAATATACACCCGCAGTTACCATTGTGGCTGCATGTATTAATGCGGAAACAGGTGTAGGACCTTCCATAGCCATAGGTAATCAAACATGTAAACCTACTTGAGAACTTTTAGCCATAGCACCAATTAATAAACATATACCTATAAAAGTAATAACATTTTCATTAAGATAAGCAGATAAAGAAAATACTGTATAATAATCTATATTACCAAATGATCATAATATAGCAAACATACCTATTGTTAATAAACAATCACCCACTCTGTTAGTTAAAAATGCGGCCATAGAGCTTTGATTTGCTGCTATTCTAGTAAATCAAAAACTTACTAGAAGGTAAGAACATATTCCCACACCTTCTCAACCAACAAACATAAGTAGAAAGTTATTTGCTGTTACAAGTATTATCATCATGAAAGTAAACAAACTTAAATAACTAAAAAATCTTTGATTATGAGGATCATGGCTCATATATCCTATAGAATATATATGTACTAATGAAGATACAATTAGTACAGGTATTAACATAGAAACAGTCAATGAATCAAAGTTGAACCCTCAGGATATATTTAAAGTTTCTGCATCTACTCATCTAAAAAGGTGTATTGTAACAGGTATGTTATTTAATCCTACTTCTATAAAAGCTATTGCAGCTAAAAATGTTGTTATTATAACACATGAACATGTTATTAATTGTGATCCGCTAACTCCGACTTTTCTACCAAAAAAGCCGGATACTATTGACCCTAATATTGGCAGTACTATTAAAGCTAGATACATTATTTATATTCTATTGCTATACTTCCTCTTAATCTATAAAAAGCTACTAATATACCTAAACCTATTGCAGATTCTGCTCCTGCAATAGCTATTATATATATAGAAAAAGTTTGACCTAATATATCATCAAAGCCTAGAGAACTTATCAATATTAAAAGTGTTATAGATAGTAACATTATTTCTATTGAAATAAGCATTAATATTATATTTTTCCTGTTTAAAACAAAACCTAAAATTCCAATTAAAAACAAGATTAGTGAAAATTTCATTATATATATTATAGATTAACTTATGAATAAAATAATTGTTATAAAAGCTTTAAAAATATTTACTTCTATATTTAAATTTGTTTAATTATGATTATATTATAATATTAAATCTCAATTAAACAAGGAATAGGGAGGAATTGAACCTCTTCATAAGGATTTGCAGTCCAATGGTAAACCATTTACTACCTATTCCTTTAAATTTATAGATAATTATCAATAAGCTTAATATAGTTTTATTAATATTAATATTTTATATTAAAAATTGCTTTTAAACTATAACATTAAATAAAAGTATATATAATGTTTTTATAAAGTATTAATATGTAAACGGCTTTTTAACAAACGTACAAATCTGGGTAAAATATATTTAGTGAACATATATATTATTAATAAAAGTAAAGAAAAATTGAATACAACTTGATTTACGAAAAAATATGGTATTAATTGAGGCATATTATTATTATTATGATTTTAATATTTTCATTTATATATTGTCACCCTAAATGGGTTATTAAAAAAAGGGTAAAATTAGATTTAATTATACTTAACATAATATATCTATAATATTATTTATATTAAATAAAAATTAGTAGGAATTAAAGACAAACTGTAAACTACACAAGGTATTAATATAATAAATGCAATTATAATAGGTAATAATACAGTTCAACAATAAGACATTAACTGATCAAAACGAATTCTTGGTAAGGATGCTCTAGCTCAAATAAAAACAAAAATCAATAAACAAGATTTTAATCCTAAGTTTAAACTAGAAATTAGCCCCTCAAGCAATGTACTAAAAAAATTAATATTAGTTTCGCTATAATTATTTTTAGTAACAAAAAAATCAACATTTATTATATCAAAAAAAAAATATATATTTACTAAAAAATCCAATGATAAAATTTTTAAGTAACCACCTAAAAATAAAATACTAGTAAATATACATATTAAAACTATACTTGCGTATTCAGCTAAAAAAAAAAATACAAATATTACAGCTGAGTGCTCTGTCATAAAACCACTAACCAATTCAGATTCTGCTTCAGCTAAGTCAAATGGAGCTCTATTAGTTTCCGCTATACATCCTATGAAAAATATAATAAAGATAGGTAATAAAGGTAGAACAAAAAAAACAACTTTTTGTGCTTCCACGTTAATAGTTAAATTTAAATTACCCGTTAACAAAACAACTACTAGTATAGCAGAACTTAAAATAAGTTCATAACTAATTAACTGAGCAGTACTTCTTAATGAACCTAAAAATGCATATTTTGAATTAGCAGATCAACCTGCCAGCAATATTCCATATGTAGATAAAGAAGAAACAGCTAGCATATATAATATTCCCAAATTTAAATCTGCTATAGTAAGACCAGGGCCATAAGGTATTACTGCATAACCTAATAATGAAAATATTAAAGTTATTATAGGACCAAGAAAAAATAAAATTAAATTAGCTTGTGTTGGTCCTACGTACTCTTTTAATAATAATTTTAGAGCATCAGCAAATGCCTGTAATAAACCATAATACCCTACAATATTAGGACCTAATCTTCGCTGCATACTAGCCATTGTTTTTCTTTCTGCTACTGTTGTAAAGGCTACCGCTAATAATGCAGGTACTACTACTAGTATTACTTCTATTATTGCAATCAATGATTGTATATTTAACATTTTTTCATTTTATATAATTATACATATACATAAATATTATGATTTTTTAACTTTTTTTATAAGTATATAATCTACTTTATTATTATATATATACATGTTTAAAATATGTGTAATATTTAATATTAAAAATTAAAACTAAATAGAATAAATTTATTAAGATCCAATTTGATCATACAATCAGTATAAAAATTTACCAAGTTTAACGGACTGAATAGATATAGGCATAGAACTGTGCAATATTCCACATATTTCTGAACATTGGCCAAAATAAGTTCCTTCTCTGTTTAAATAAACAGATGATTGATTTAGTCTTCCTGGATAGGCATCACATTTTATACCTAATGAAGGACAAGCGTATGAGTGAATTACGTCTGCAGCTGCTACTACAAAACGTGTGTGCGTTAATTCTGGTATAATTACCCGATTATCCACTTCTAACATTCTTAATTTTCCTATCTCTAAATCACTTTCAGGTATTATATACGAATCATATTCTACAAATTCTTCATCGTTATTTGTAAAATCCGGGTACTGGTAACTTCAGTATCATTGATGGCCTTCACCATATATTACTAGAGATGGATCTATTACCTCATCCATTAAATAGAGCAATTTAAAGGAAGGGAAAGCAATTAATATTAATATTAAAGCAGGTGTTATAGTTCAAATTAATTCTACTAATGTACCATGATTCATATATTTATTTGATATACGTGATTTGGTATAATTTAATATTATAGAAAAAAATATTCAAGTTACAGAAAACATAATTATTGCTAAATAAAACATAATATTATTATGTAACTCTTCTAGGGCTTCCATTTGTGGCGTAGCATTATCCTGAAAGAATAATCCTCAAGGCTCAGGATTGTCATATCTCGTTTTAATTCCTTTTCCAATAATTGAAAGAAATTTTTCAGAGTCTCAATCTATTATATTTGACTCATTAAGAGATATAGTCATATAACTAAATTTAATTTGTTATTCATTTTTTTAGCCCTTTTTTAGTTTATTTAGATACTTAGTTATGAGTATTAAATAAACTATAATTTTTATATGTCTAAGATACAAATTTTTATTACAAAAATTTAATTTAAATTACTTTGTATGAAGTTGGGTTTATTGCTGTGTACTAAGATCCTCAATAATAAACAGAAATATATAGAAATAATCATACAACATCTACAAAATGTCAATATAAGATCGCGGATTCTAAACCTAAGTGATGATTCTCAGTTAGGTGATAAGCTAATAAACGTCAAAAGCCTACTGCCAAAAAAGCAGTACCGATTATAACATGTAACCCATGGAAACCGGTACCAAAATAAAAACAAGATGTATAAGTACCATCTGATATAGTAAAAGAAGAAACTGTATACTCTATACCTTGAAGTGCTGTAAATATTATAGCTAATATTACTGTATATGTTAATCCATATAATGCTCCACTTCTATTACCTTGTATTAAAGAATGATGTGCATAGGTTACTGTAACTCCCGAGGACAATAATATTACAGTATTTAATAAAGGTAATTCAAAAGGGTTGATTGCTTCTATACCCATAGGAGGTCATTTTGCCCCTAATTCTATGGTAGGTGATAAAGCACTATGAAAAAAAGCTCAAAATATAGCCAAGAAAAACAAAGCTTCTGATACTATAAATAAACCTACCCCCATATTTAAACCACGTTGTACCGCTAATGTATGATTTCCTAAATAAGTACCTTCTGATATTACATCTCTAAATCATAGAGACATACAATAAACAACACTTATAAGAGATATAGTTAATAAATTAATACCTTTTACAAAACCGTGAAAGCTTAATACTGCACTAAATGCAGTGGCTAATAAACATAAACTTGTATTAAGAGGTCAAGGAGAAGGAGATACTAAATGGAAGGGGTGAGCTTGAAATTTACTTCTAATTAAATTAGTCATATATTTAAAAATATTTTTATAGTTACACTTTTAATTTATATTATAACTATATTTTATAGTATTACCAAAAAATGCATGTTTTTCATCTTAATATTATTTTATAGTTTCACATAAAGAACTGGCTAATAAGCTGCATAAATTTATAGATTCATTAGGAATTAATATGAAAATTAATATAGCTAATGTTAATATAGATATGCTTATAGATAAATAGTTTGAAAGTGAAACTTCAACAAATATATAAGATTTTTTATAATCACTTTTATCGAAATATATTGTTTTAATAATACTTAAATAATAAACTGCACCTATAACACTAGTTAATATAGCTACTATAACCAATATGGTGTTATTATTATCTAGAGCACTAGTAAGTACCATCTGTTTTCCAAAAAATCCTACTAAAGGTGGTAAACCAATAAATGAAAACATAGTAATAACGAGACATAAGGCTAATGCAGGATTAATAGAAAAATATCCTTTCAATTGACTAACTAATTGTATAGGAGAGTTATTTTTTTCTGATAAATTATTATATTCTGATACATTTGTATTATATAAATATAAACTGAAACCTATACCAATTACAATAAGAAATGCATTTAGATTAGTTAAAATATATTGCATTATATAAAAAATGAAAGCTTGATATGATTCTATATTATTAACTATTAAAGCTAATAAGATAAAACCTATATGAGATATTGTACTATAAGCTAGTAGTCTTTTTATTCTTGTTTGTGTTAAACCTAAAACAGTACCTATTATAAGGGAAAAGAAACAACTTATTGATAAACTTACAGTTCACGAATATAACTGAATCATTGAATATATAAGTGTACTAGTATAATGAGATAATTCTAATAAAAGTACTAATATAGATATTTTACCTAATATAGCTATAAAAGTTGTGACTATAGTTGGTACTCCATCATATACATCAGGAGATCATCAATGAAATGGAGCAGCAGCTATTTTAAATAAAAATCCTACAGATATTAAAATAAAAGAATAAAATATATAAGTATGCATATACCAAGTAGAAAAATTTAAATATCTTTCAGAATCTGATATTATAGAATAAATACCATCTAAATTTGTTAAACCCGAATTAGCATATATTAAAGCTATACCTAATAATATAAAACATGAAGATAATCCTCCTAGTAAAAAATATGTAAGAGCAGATCCTGTAGAAGATTCAGAATTTCTATGCATAGCTGATATTATATATAAACTAAAACTTTGTAATTCTATACATAAATATATAGAACCTAAATCACCTGATGCTAATAAAAGTGTTGCACCTGTTATTACAAATATAATTATTAATGAATATTCTATTATAGTAAACTGTTCTGATACTTTATTTATTATAGTTGTATACTCTTTTATTCTTTTTGTAAGTGTATCTAATAAAGACATAGAATGACCACTATGTTTTTTTCTTGGATAAAATGCTGTCATTAATAATATTATACCACATATTAACAAAATAAATATCTGAAAGCTATGTGTTATAGGTGTCACATTAAACAGTCCACCATACAAACCTATCCCTTTTTGCAAATAAGTTATATGAAAACTTGACATTGAAGATATAATACTATAAAATATTATTATTAATCCTATTCTAGAGTATAAAATTGATGTATCAGGTCTTATTGTAAGACCATTTGAAAAAAGTAATAATAAAAGAAAAGTTAATATCATTTTTGTTTTTTAAATTAGTTTTACTTATTTGTGATAATTATTAAATACTTTTCAATATTTAATAATTAATTGAAAAAGAGATTAATAACAGTAAACACTGTTTTTTGTTAAAAAATTAATAAACCGTAACACTTTTTAGTTGAAATTATATATACTTAAACTACTAGTTATTTTAAATATATAGACAAATAGAATATAACAAAGAAACATAACAAAAAATCAAAGCTATAAAAATTAACATAACCTTTATTAAAAAAAAATCTTTTTTTTTTTACACTATTAACTATGAATTTTACAACCTGATAAAACATTATATTAACTATATCATTTTAAAATTAATAAACATTATATTTAGTTATATCTGCAAAATTATCAAATGTAAATAAAACAGAATAAGTAGAATAATGAAGACCATCGAGTATAACAGCGGGGTATATACCAAGAATAACAGTAAATAGTACCAAAGCTAAAAGAATATTAAACTCTCGTTTATTTAAATCTGGTATATAATTTTCTCAGAAATAAACAAAAAATGAACCAGCAAAAGCTATTCTGTTAAACATAAATATAGTATATCCTGCGGAAAATATAATAGATAAAGATGCTAATGCTCCAGCTAAAGGTAATCTTTCAAAAACACCATATAAAGACATGAACTCTCCTAAAAAATTTAATGTTAAAGGCACACCACAATTACCTAAACATAAAATGAAAAATAATATAGAAAATAAAGGCATTATTTGAGCAATACCTCTGTAATATGTTATTAATCTTGTAGACGATCTATCATATAATACACCACCAGCACATATAAATAAACCTGATGAAACAAAACCATGAGCTAGTCCTAAAGTAATTCCACCTTCTATACCTTGCAAAGTATTACTAAATAAACCTAAAAGATATACAGCTGCATGACATACAGACGAATAGGCAATTAATTCTTTAACGTCAATAGTTCTAAGAGTACTTAAACTCGCATATATAATAGTTAAGACTCCTATTAAAAATACTATATATGTATAGTACATAAAAGCCTTTGGTAACAAAGGTAAAATCAATCTTAAAATACCATATAAACTTAGTTTTAAAACAATACCTGCCAAAATTATACTACCTGATAAAGGTGATTCAACATGAGCTTTTAATAATCAACTGTTTAAATATATAGTTGGAGTTTTAACAGCAAAAGCTATAAAAATACCATAGAATAAAAATAACTGAGTACTGAATAAAAAATTACTCTTAGATAAAACATCAAAATCGGCAGAACCTATTAAAGATAACATTGTTATTATAGATAATAACATAAATAATGACCCTAATAAAGTATATAAAAAAAAATAAAAACTAGCTCTTACTTTTTCATTTGAACCGTAAAGCCCTATTAATATAAATAAAGGAGCTAATATACTTTCAAAAAATATATAAAATAATAATATATCCAACACTAAAAATACTATTAATAAGGATGTTTCTAATAATAATATTATTATTAAAAATATAATCATATTTTCTTTTATAGATTTTCAGTTAGATATTATTGATATAGGCATTATTATAGTTGTTAATAATACAAAATATATGGATAAACCATCTATACCTAGATAAAAATCAAAATAACTTACTTGATAATGTTCTTGAACAAATTGAAATTGTTTACTGCTACAGTCAAATAATATATATATTATTAAAGATATAATTAAGTCTGCAATTGTTACAGCTAAAGCTATAAATTTTAACAATTTTGTATTATGCGCTGTAATGTTATAACTTAAAGAGGCACATAAAACGAATATACCTATTAAAGGTATTAAAACTAAAAGTAATAAAAACATGGTTTATTTAATAAATAAATTTTCTTCTCTTATTTGTAACGCCTAACACATCTGTCGGCAAACCTAAAAAGCGAAATCGGGTTATTATGATTCGAACATAACAATTCCTCAACCCAAATGAGACGCCTAACCAACCTGGCTCTAACCCGTAAACAAACAGAGAATATCCGATTTGAACGGATGTGATCGTTATGATCAAATAAGTTTCAAGCTTATCGCTTTAAACCGCTCAGCCAATTCTCTTTATTATAAACTTAATTAATTAGACAGGTAAAATAGTTAATAAAACTTTTCTACACAATTATTTATTTTGTCTTAATGAACAATCAACTTTTAAGCTGTTAAATAAACAAGTTTTATAAGACGATCTTAGAAAAGTATAAACTTTTTATACTCTTTTAAGGTTTGATTCTTCAGCGACTCGAACGCCAAACCTACTCTTATCAAAAGTATACTTTACCTATTAAGTTAAAGAACCTTTATAATACCTATAGCAAAATTTTTCTTTAATAATTTATTATTAAACTTGGGCTTTAAAGTTATAGATTTTCATATTAAAACATCAAGAGCACTCAGATTTGAACTGAAAACACGAAGTTTGAAGCTTCTTATTTTACCAATTAAACTATACTCTTTATATTAATAAGTATATTTATTAATATAAACGGAAAAGAGATGAATTGAACATCTAAGTGTAAAAATACACAATATTTAGCAAATATCTTACCTTACCAATAGCAACTTTTCCTTACGAGTTAAGCCGGCTTCGATCCGGCATCTATCTCCTCGACAAGGAGACCCTTTACCAATTAAGTTATTAACTCTTTATACAAATAATATATTTGGTTATATGATTATTGTAAACCTAAATACTGATTATTAAGTGATAAGTTAATAAACATCACAAGCCTACTGCTTTTTTAACAGTATTTATTTAGGTATAATTAGACAAAATATATGTAATACGGCCAATCGAAATCGAATCGATAATTTTCGTTTGGAAGACGATTAGTTTACCATTAACTTATGGCCGCGGATGACTATTAAGATCTTAAATTTTTTAAATTATTAAAATGATCTCAATTAAAGTAAGTTCTACTTTTATTCATTGAATTTTTTATATTTTGAATATTAATAACTTCTTCATTTGTCAAACGTTTTCCTAAATAATTTAATCCTTGTGAATAGGATAAATAATCAAGATACTTACTAGTCATTAAAGGATATTTATCGAAGTAATATTTAATAAAATAATGTTTACTATCTCCCTGAGCTTGAAAGGTAACTTCATTTTTAGATTTATACTTTAATTTACATTGAAAAAAGTCTGCTATTTTTTTCATAATAGGTACAAAAGAATCACCGGTTAAATTGTAAACTACTCTCTGTTTTATTGAAAATGTACATTTTACTCTAGCCCTTTTTGGTACTAAAGATACATACTCCTTATTAAATCTATAAACATCCTCTAAACTTATTTGGAAATGACCATCTGTACAAGTAAATCCGGCTAATCACGCATTGGATCCTAAACTACTATCATCTAAAGGGAATTTTTCAATATTAATATTATATAATAAATTTATATGATCAATAGCTTTATATAAATATTTTACTTTCGGTGTACGAAATTTACCATTTATTAAATTAATCATCTCAATTAATTTATTTTTTTCAGATATTCTATACTTACAAGTATTATTCAATGTTTCTTTATATAAGCTACCTGTATTAAAAATGTGTTTTAGTTCATTGAAAAAAGGTTTTTCTCGTAAATGAAAAGTAAATGTTATTTGTGGGTTATATATACGACCTTTAGGTGATTTCAAGGTTTTAGATGTTCAAATATTACCACCGCCTTCAATCAAACCTACTATATAAAAACCTAATTGTGATTTACTGTAATTAGTTAAGTTCATTTTTTTATTATTTTATAAAATTTAACACAATACTAGATAGTAATTATTCTAATATAGCAAAGCTCCAGATAAACTTTACTAAACTACCTTTAACTTATAGTCATTTTAGTAGAATACTTAACCGGGAGAGAAATTTGAATTCTCATTCTTAATGTATGAAATTAATGTTCTAACCAATTGAACTATCCTGGCATAATTCTTATCCAAGATTCGAACTTGGATCACAATATTAGAAGTATCATGCTCTACCATTGAGCTAATAAGAATAAAATAGGAAGAAAAGGATTCGAACCTCCGCTAGCTTAATGCTATTGAGTTTACAGCTCAACCCGTAAACCAACAAACGGACCCTTCCTTAAGACCTATGGGATTTGAACCCACATTATAGCGATTAAAAGTCGCATGTTTTACCAATTAAACTAAAGTCTCTTTTTATACATTGTATAAACCAAAAGTAATATTAATATTTTTGCTTGATAGTGATAACTATAGATCCTACCATAGCTAATAAAAGTATAATAGAAGTTATTAATAATCAAATAGAATAACTTGTATACATTATATTACCTATACTCATAATATCTGTACTGTCTAATAAATTTCCATCTCAATTTTTAGAGGTTACATATGATATTTTTTTAGTATTAGTTATATCTTGTAATATTTTATTAAACTCAAACCCTACCAAATTTAAATTAGTTCTAGCGTCAGGTAATAAATTACTAAATGGAATAAAAAATGCAATTATAGTTATTAAAGCTAAAGGTAAATTATTGTTTGTATCACTAATAAGTTCTGATACTCTTATATTAATTAACATTAATATAAACAGAAATAATATGGATACAGCTCCTACATAAACTAATAGATAAGATATACCAATAAATTTTATACCTATAAATATCAGATAACAAGATATACTTGAAAATAACAATATTAAGTATAAAACGGATATAATAGGATTTTTAGTTACAATAATAAATATACCTAGAAATATTGATAATATTGCAAGTATATCTAAAAAACCTGTTGAGTAACCAAAAGACATTTCATATAAAACATAGATATTTAACATAAATTTATTATTAAATCTTTTCTTTCATATAAAATTTAAATCAAAACTTCAAAGATATAAATCCAAAACAAATATATAGTATAGAAACAATATGTTATTATCTTTTTGGAGTTGAACCAAAATAAACTTAAGTTTGCCTAACCACTAAAGATAATATAAAAAATAATATTTAAGTATTATTTTTTAGGGGCTAAAAATACTATATTACATAAAACAACATAGTATTTCTAGTTTAATTTTTAAAGATAAATAATCCCGTGCAATTTCCATTACACGAACCATATTTCGACTTAACACCAATTAGAATCACGCATACGAAGGTTACATAAAAATGAATATAAAACTAATTAAATATAATAAAATAAGTACGTAACCAAACTTATTGCATATATTCCTTTCAGCGCCTGACGAGTAGTTAGTACCCATCTGAGATAAACTTCACCGTGACGTGGTGATTCACGATTACTAGTAATTCCTTATTCATGCAGTCGAGTTTCAGACTACAATTCACGAATAGTTATGTCCAGTTTTGAGAATTAGCTCCATTTCACAATATAGCATTCCTTTGTAAAGGCATATGTGGCACGTCTATAGCCCACGCTATTAAGGCCATGATGACTTGTCTTAGTCCCTTTTAACTTATCCTTTATAATGGAGAACTACTTTATAAAAACAAATAAAGCAAGGGTTTTCGTTAATTTATGGAACGAACCAAAATCTCACGACATTAACTGAAGACAGCCGTGCAGCGCTTGTAATAATTGAATAATATTCAATGCATAATGTGGTAAGGTTATACGCGGATCATCGAATTAAATAACATACTTCACTACTGGTTTCAGAAACGGTCTAATGATTTCAATTTGGGCGTTGCCGCTTTACTCATGAGGTGGAATGCTTACACTTTCATTTATAGGCCAATTTATTTAAATAAACTCTATACTAACCTATGACATTCATAATTTTCTCCAAGGACTACTAGGGTATCTAATCCTTCTCGTTACCCAAGGCTTCGTCCCTCAACGTCAGTTTTTACATAAAAGGTTGCCTTCGCTGTTACCCGTCCTTCCAGTATCACAAAATATCAACTTTCCTCCGGAAATTCGCTCCTTCTCACATAAAACTCTAGAAAATTAGTCCCTATTATGGCTTGATTTTCCGTCTAGGTACCCTTTAAACCTAATAAAGATGAATAACACTAGTCTTCTACGTGTTACCGCGACTGCTGGCACGTAATTTGGTCAAGACTTATAAATAGAAAATTGTCATAATCATTATTATATCTAGAATTTTATACGACTTATTCGTTATACATTCTTCCAAGTTGCTGGTTCAGCCGTTAGGCTATTGACCAATATACCCCACTGCTGTACTATCTGCCGTGGGCTTTTTTCAGACCCAATGTGGTCGATCGACCTCTCAGTCTCGACTGCCGGAACATGAGCTAGCTTACGCTAATACTCTTCCAGGATATACGCTAACATCTTAAAGCGAAATGTTCTGTTTCTTTATTTTTATAAGGGATTTTGTCCTTACTTTAAGGCAGTTAGGTTATCTTATACTCACCTGTTCACCACTTCTAATTAAATAATATAAAATTAGACGTTCGATTAGCATGTGTCAAGCATTTGGACAGCGTTCATTCAGAGCCATCATCAAACTCAACTTTTTGTTTTTGTGGTTATTACCACTACTATTGTTTTCATTTTTAATGAAATATTTTTTTTACTAGGGGTTTTAATTTTTGGATATATTTAAGCGAGTTATTGTATATTTTGTACGTGTACTTTTTAAAGCTAAGTATGAAACGTCGTTTTCATAATTTTACATAAAATGTTTTTACTACTACACTACATTGATTATATATAAATTATTTATTTTCTGTTAAGTTTTAAAGTTTTTACCTTTGTTTTATAAATATATTTATATAAACACATATCTAATTAGCTCTTGACTTTCCTATGTTAATATAAATAACATCATACATTATTAATCACTTTTATTTAGATAATCTGCAGTTTTTTAATTAATTTAACCACAATATATTATATACTATTTAAATGATATATTATTAATGTAATTCTAAAGCATCTTTTATATAAGAAGATGATAAAACCACAAATACTTGTGCTTGTATAAAAGCGATACCTATTTCTAATCCTGAAAAGGCTATTATAAATAAGAGAGGCAGTAAACCTAAGAAAAAATAAAGTAAACCTTTGCTCATTATATTATAAGTAAAGCCACCTAATATATTTAATAGCATATGACCGCTTAAAACATTAGCAGCCAGTCTCAGTCCTAAAGATACATTTCTAGCTAAGTAAGAAATGAATTCTATTAATACTAATAAAGGTAACAAACCTAATGGACAACCAGATGGTACAAATAGCGAGAAGAATTTTAAACTATGTATTTGAAATCCTAGTATTGTTGCACCAATCACAACAGTAAAGCTTATAGAGAATGTTAATATAAAGTGTGAAGTAGGAGCAAAGCTATAGGGTACCATACCTACTAAATTATTTATTAATATATATATAAATAACGCAGATATTAAAGGAAAAAACATTTGCCCTTTGTTTGCGTTAATTTGGTTTACTACTATACTGTAAACAGTTTGATATATGGACTCTTGACTTATTGATCAAGAATTAGGTGTTAATATATTATAATTAGTTGCTAGCAAATAATATATAAAAATAATAAATGTTGTTATTAACAAATATAAACCTATATTAGTTAATGATATTTGTATATAAGGTAATAAATCACCTTTGATACTAAATAAATCTCTTATAACAAATTGGTCTAGTGGACTTTGATTTCAAACTGGAATAGATTTAAATAGTGAATCTTGCATATTTAAATTTCTAAATTTTTCTATTACTTATTTATAAAAAGCCATTAATATTGCTAATTAATTACTGTTTTATGTTTTTTTAATTTAACAACAATTTAGGCAACATATAATAAAAGGAATGCCATCATTAATGCAAATAATCCTGTAGCTTCAGCAAAAGCGAATCCTAATATAGCATAAGCGAATAATTGTCCTCTTAAAGATGGATTTCTAGATACACCTATTATAAGTGCACCAAATACTACACCTATTCCTACACCTGCTCCTATTAAACCTGTTGTGGCTAATCCTGTACCTATTATTTTAGCTGCTTGTATCATTTATTTTTAAATATTTTGCTCCTCCATAAACTAAGAATAGACGTTCTTTTTAAACGATTGCTTTATATATTAATAAAAATTTTTTATTATTTTTCTATCTAGGATAAATAGAACAGCAGCTTTGTAACGGTAAACTTACAAAAGCATGTGGTTTAGGCGGACTATTTAAACTTCATTCAAGTGAATTATAATTTCTATTAAATAAAGTTTGGAATAAATCACTAAAGAATTGAGGAGTTAATCAAGGATATCTTGATGCAGCTTCACCTTCAACTAATTGTACATACACAATATATAAAAAGAGTCAAGTAGCCACTATACTTATAATAGAACCAAAACTACTTACTAAATTTCAACCAGCAAATGCATCAGGATAATCACTAATTCTTCTAGGCATACCTTGTAAACCAAGGAAATGTTGAGGAAAGAATGTTAAATTAACTCCTATGAATAATAATCAAAAATGTAT
>Ga0302227_10000599_pt1 | contig 30101 bp, 26 predicted proteins | sample II_Palsa_N1_1_FD_193525 | JGI IMG/M metagenome (GOLD analysis project Ga0302227, IMG submission 193525) | Peat permafrost microbial communities from Stordalen Mire near Abisko, Sweden - II_Palsa_N1_1 | ecosystem: Environmental > Terrestrial > Soil > Palsa > Peat permafrost | place: Sweden... | reverse complement strand
TTGGCGTGGCGCTGATTGGGTATGTTGCTGCATAGGCGCGCTGTGTTGTTGTCTTGGCGCATTGTGCTGCTGTGATTGAGCGCGCGATTGCATACGCTGTTGTTGCCCTTGCTGGCGTGCCGCATTCGTATTATGTTGTACAGAATTACTGCGCTGGTTAGTAGTCGTTCTTGTAGTACTATGCGTTACAGTTGAGGTGTGTGCTCGTGAAGACGATGACCTGTTATTAGTTCTTGAGGCAACAGATGGTGTACCATGATTAACTGAAGCACGCTGGCTGCGGTTGCCTCTTGCACTACTTTGGTTAGCAACCTGGCTATGTGTAGCGGCAATATGATGATCACGAGCAGCTGCGGCTTCCTGGCTTGTTGGCCTTGCATTTGAACCTCCCGGGCCGTTAAAACTAGAACGGCTGCCGTTATGTGCAAAGTTATTATTAACATAAGTGTTATGTACAACACGCGAATTTACATGCCACGCCGCTGTATTGTATCTAAATCTGCCGCCAGACCAAATACCGCCATAAAATCCTACACCACCATAACCAAATCCATAGTTAATACCGCCATAAAATCCAACGTGTAAGCCCCAATAACCTGCATGGAAACCATAATATCCATCGGCGAAGGCCCAGTAAGGCGGTGTCCATAAATAACCGGGATCGGGTGGCGCTACCCAGGCACCCGGTACCCAATAATAATCATTATCAGCATTATCCCAGGCCCAATAACCGGGAGTCCATAAATAGCCATCAACAGGGCATTCAGGTTGTGCATATACAGGTATTGCCGGTGGAGCAATGCGAGCCGAAATTCCAATTCCCACACTTACCTGGGCATTGGCTAAAGGCGCTGCTATTGCAAGGCCTGTAACTAATATTAAACTTTTTATTATCGTTTTCATTTTGTTGTGTGTTTTGGTAATCAACACAATAATTAAATAAAGGTTTACAATCGGTGTTTATTAATTGTATTTTGTATTAAAAGTTTATCTTTATTCTTTAATGAGCAATTCGTTTTAATCCATAATTGATATGAATTTTTTAGAAGTTATATCCGTTCCGGTTAGTAACCAGGAAGCATCAAAACAATTTTACTTAAGTGTAGGGTTTGAGCTTATTACCGAGGCACCGATGGGTAATGGCAGCAACTGGGTACAATTAGGTATCCCGGGGCAAACCACTGCCATTTCGCTGGTAACCTGGCTTACGCAAATGCAGCCCGGCGGTTTGGCCGGCGTGGTGATCAACACCGATAATATTGAAATGGAAGTAGCTGAATTTAAAGCTAAAGGTGTAAACATTAATGATATCGACCCTACACCGTGGGGTAAGTTTGCTACTTTTTATGATCTGGATGGCAATAGTTTTATTTTGCGTGAAGGAGAATAATGCGAACAAAATACCATCATTATCAGTATAAATAAGTAACAATTTATTAATATAATTGCCTGATGCGCCCCCTGAATATCCCACCGTACATTAACAGTTATTTAAAGCTTGATTACACTTCGAAAGAAGTATTAACAACTATTAATAAAGCGTACCAAAACCTGTTGAAAGGCCCTCCAGATGTTTCCATTGTAATGCCTGCTTATAACGAGGAAAACAATATTGTGCAAACCCTGGCATCACTTTGCAATAATGTTACTAACCGGTCGGTTGAGATCATCGTGGTGAACAATAATTCGAAGGATAAAACTGAAGAATTTGTGAAAGGTTGTGGTGTAACTTGCATATTGGAAACAACACAAGGCATCACTCCTGCCCGTAATACAGGCCTGTCAAAAGCCAGTGGGAAATATATCTTAAATGCCGATGCAGATACCATCTATCCAAAAGACTGGATTGAAGAAATGGTAAAACCACTTGATAATGATGCCAACGCCATTACTTATGGCAGGTTTTCATTTATACCCGTTGGTAGCACGGGTAGATTCACCTACTTTTTTTACGAATATTTTTCTGATCTGAGTAAATTTTATAACAAACATTTTAAAACTGAAGCTGTAAATGTTTACGGATTTAATTCAGGTTTTAGGCGCGACCAAGGATTACAGGTGGATAGCTTTAACCATCCCCCTGGTTCAAATGAAGACGGTTACCTGGCATTAAAATTAAATCAAAAGGGATTCGGGAAATTATTCCAGGTTACCAGCCCCAAAGCCATCGTGTGGACAACCGACAGGCGTATACAAATTGATGGCGGGTTACTGAAAGGAACGATTAAGCGCGTTAAAAGAATCTTCAATGTTACTTAAGCACATCCGGAAATTCGTTTTTTAAACCGGCTATTACTGCTTCAAGTACAGTAGTCAATTTATTAACCAGTAAACTCAAATTTTCAGGATCGCTGCCATTATTATGTTCTAAACCACGAATTGCATCAGCAACTGATGTAATCTCAAAATGGCTCAATGATGGTTTAATTTTGTGCGCAATTTGGCCAACTTCGGTCCAGTTATTATTAGCAGCGGCCTGTTTCATTATGTTTATATCCAGCCCTAATGAATCTGTAAAAACAACAAGTAATTGATTTAAAAATTCTGTATTACCATCACTTATAGCATAAATAGTTGTAAGATCGTATGGTTTATCAGCTTCCATTAATTATGTGGGTTTTAAATAAAGTATTAAAATTATTTTGGGTAAAATTATTCATTTTTTCTATAAAATAACTCAACCTTTTACGCTCATTTTACGTAAGATTAGCATAATTAAAATTGTTTTGTTTAAGTAAAAATTTCTAATTTAAAAATAACTGCTTTAGCGGTTTTTTTATTTATTTTAGCTACATCGTTTAACATTATATATGAGCATACCCACCCCTGCCAGCCAAATCAAAATACTTATTGTTGAGGATGACGTATATATGCAACTTATCCTAAAACAGTTTTTAAGTAGCTTATACAAAACAGAGGTGTGCGTTAATGGTATGGATGCCTTAGCTTCTATACAAAACGGCAATATTCCTGATCTTATTATCTCAGACTTAAATACTGCTAAATTAACCGGACTTGAGTTATTGGCGCAATTGCAGGCCAGCGATTTTTTTAAAACAATACCGGTTATTATTGTTTCGGGCGAGGATAGTTCTGAAAAAAGAATACTTTGTTTAAATAGTGGCGCCGATGATTACATCGTAAAACCATTTAACCCGGCAGAATTGGAAGCCAGGGTAAGAGTTGTTTTAAGAAGAGTTGGTAAATAAAGCTTGCATCATGACTGAAACTACCGATCCATCAAAAGCCAGCCAGGTAATTGCATTACTGCGTGCTGATGACGACCTGTACGATTCTTTGTTAGATGAATGTGATTTTGAAGGCCGCCAATTGGTGAATTTTAAAGATGACGAAGAGCTATTTACCGAATGGGAGCAAAAAAAATATAATATAGTCGCTATTATATCTAAAAGCGACATCCTTGGCAAATACGGTGTAAACCTTATAGAGAGCCTTCAAAAACGTAACCTTGCCGAAATTCCTGTTTTATTGATCGGTAAACACATGGATAAAAATCTGCGTAAAATTGCATTAAGCGCGGGTATTACCGACTTTTTTCTGCGGCCGATAAAAATTGAAAAGATTGAACTACGTACTAATTTTTTAATTAATAACTGGGATGAGATCCATGTTAAATTAAAAAAAGACAGGCAGGTTACTTACAGCACACCTTTTGGCAAACGTGCTTTCGATGTATTTTTCTCCGGCATGGCACTACTCTTTTTGTCGCCTATATTTTTAGTGGTTTACTTATGGATCAAGCTTGAATCTAAAGGCCCTGCATTTTATTATTCGTACAGGGTTGGTACAGGGTATCGTGTATTTAAGTTTTACAAATTCAGGTCCATGTATGTAAATGCTGATAAGCGATTAAAAGATCTGAAGCACTTAAATCAATACAATATTGATTCAGGAAACGAAGAAAAACAGGTTATTAATGACAGCGCCGTATTATGTAATGATTGTATGGTTTATGGCAAATGCCAATTTCCGCTGTATGCCGATAAGATCAGATGGTGCGAGAAACAATATCAGGATTCAAGAAAACTAAATCATGACTCGGCTTTCCTTAAGATAAAGAATGATCCGCGTATCACTAAAATCGGCAACTTTATACGTAATGCCAGTATCGATGAGCTTCCGCAATTATGGAATGTGTTTATCGGCAATATGAGTATTGTAGGTAACCGCCCGTTACCGCTATATGAAGCCGAAAAATTGACCACCGATAAATATGCACTACGTTTTGCGGCTCCGGCAGGTATAACTGGCTTATGGCAGGTTGAGAAACGCGGCAAAGGTGATATGAGTGAAGAAGAACGTTTAATGCTGGATAACACCTACGCGCAAAACCACAGCTTACGCAACGATTTGAAATTGATCTTCAAAACTATTCCGGCTTTATTGCAAAAAGAAAACGTTTAAGCTTTTACCCATTGCTGGGTATCAAAATCATATTTCTTAATAACCTTTGCAGGGTTACCGGCTACTACCGAATATGGCGGTACATTTTTAGTTACTACTGCCCCGCCTGCTACTACACTATGTTTACCAATAGTTACACCTGATGTAATTACCGAGTTGGCAGCTATCCAACAATCATCCTCAACAACAATTGGCGATACTACAATCTTCTGTTTAAAGATAGGCACATTAACATCGCTATATTCGTGATTAAGGCCGCTGACAACTATGTTTTGGGCGAAAATTACATTATTACCAATGGTAACAGGGCCAATCAATACATTGCTCATACCAATCAGTGTATCATCACCAATAATAACATCACCAACGCCATTATTAATCGTACTGAAATCTTCAATAACAGTATTCCTGCCCATATTAAATTTATTGAAAGGCAGCACATCAATCCGGGTTCGCCATTTTATTTTAGCACCCCTGCCCTTTTTATGAACAATGGGGTTTACAAACCACTTAACCCATAAGCGTGGGCGAGCCTCACCGGTTGGGATCAACAGCCAATGCACAAACTTTTTTAAAGCCGGATTACCTTTAACCTTATCTTTTATCGACATATTATTGTTCCCTTTTTGCTTTTTCCCAAATAGCACTTTGCTTTCCCGAAAAATAGCGGCCTATCCCCATTACCACTGCATAATTCATCATGCAGAAATAGTATGGGATAAAAAATATTTTGATCTTGATATGCCTTTCTTCCATTATCCAACCTGAAATCGCCAGCAGGTAAAAGCCTACCTGCGCAAGTAATAATAACTGATAGGTTAACGAAATACTGCCGGTAAATACAATATACAAGTTAATTAATAACGCCAGCATCATTAAAAATGGCACAATAGTCCAGCGCAATACCCGGTGACTAACATACTGAAATGTTAAAACCGGATATGGTATTGGGTTAAGTAAACCTTTAAGTCTGATGATAGACTGTATACCACCAGCCGCTATCCTAATCTTACGCTTTAACTCTTCTGTAACATTTTGCGAAGCAGTTTCAGTAGCAAATGCAGCCGGCTCATAAATTACGCGGTAACCCTTTTGCGTTACGATTAGGGATATCATAAAATCATCCAAAATGGTATCGGGTGGTACTGGTTGGTAAAGTGCGGTGCGAATACTAAATAACTCCCCTGCTGCTCCTACTACAGAATATAATTCAGAATCCCAGGCTTTTAATTTCGATTCGTATTTCCAGTAAAATCCCTCACCGGCAGTTGCGTTTGCCCCTGAAGAGTACACACGTTTTTCGCCAGCTACGGCACCCACTATGCTATCGCTATAATGCCTGCAGATATTTACAAGCGCATCATCATTTAAAAAAGTGTTAGCATCGGTAAATACAACAACTTCTGTAGTCACAGTTTCCATAGCGCGGTGTACAGCTGCAATTTTGCCTTTACGTTCATCGTTATGCATCGAACGTATTTGTGAATATTGCTTTACAATTGATGCGGAATTATCGGTAGAACCATCTGTTATAAAAACAAATTCTAATTTATCAGCAGGATAAACAAGTGATAAGGTGTTTTTTATTTTTTCATCTAAAATACTCTCTTCATTGTAAGCTGCTACAATTATTGTACAGGTTGGCAGCCCGTCAAAAGCAATGGTGGGTATCACTACTTCGCCTTTAATAGCCCGCTTTATTTTTACAATGATAAATAGCAGTATACCATAACCAAAGAAAGCATAAAATGCAATAAAAAGGCTTAACCAGAGAAGTATAGTCATGTTGTTATTTTACAGGATAGCCAAGCTTTTTACTATCGGTTGATTGGGTGATATTCCACCAAATGGCTTTAAACAGTAGTTTTGCAAATCCCTTGTATCCTTTTTTAATATACGATAAAACGTTGCGCGGAGTTACGATAGCTATAAAGTAAATATAAAAAAACAGCCGTGCTTGTATCGGTGCATTCCTTCGGATAAATAAGATGCGGTTGCGGTTCATGAAATACTCCTTTAAACCGCTTGCTTTACCCACCGAAACAGATTCTTTATGGTAGATCATCGCACGGGTATCAACCCAAACCTGGTAGCCTGCTTTTTTAACATGATCGCACCAATCATACTCTTCAAAATATAGAAAGAAGTTTTCGGCCATTAATCCAGCTTTCTCAATCGCTTCCCGCCTAACCATCATCGCGGCCCCATGAATGTAGCCTGTTGGAGCAATAATATTATCATATTGGCCTTTGTCAATTTCAAATTGACCAATGCAGGCATTTCGGCAGGTATAATAGTTCATGTTGGTGTAACCGGCATATTGGATCATATCGGGTTCATCAAAATACCGCAACTTAGGAGATATCATACCCACTTCAGGGTGATCATCTAAATCAGCAACAAGTATATCAATCAGTTTGGGCGTAAATACGGTATCATTATTAACAAAAAACAGGTATTCGCAGGTAGCTGCTTTAATCCCTAAATTATTGCCACCTGCAAAACCCAGGTTAATATCCGAACGGATGAATTTAATATCGGGGTACTTTATTTGCCAACCGGGTACATCATTTACTTTACTTCCATTATCAACTATAATAATCTCTATATTCGGATAGGTATTTGTAGTTGTTATTGATGACAATAGTTCCTCAGTAACGAAACTTTGATTAAAGTTTACCGTAATGATGGAAACATTGTTCATATATTCAAATTTTTAATGGTGGCCAATTAATTACTGAAAAGTAAAGATTAGAATTGACTATCAAAAATAATAATAAAAAAGGCTCACGATATTTATAATATGGCTGAAAACAAAGCAGCAATTAACGAAAAAATGAATGAGCTGATAGCCTTGCTGGCTAAAAGTGAGGTTAGCGAAGAAACGGCTAAAGCCATGCGCAGTCGCTTCAATTCTGCACTTAGTAAATCAGGGCCGAAAATTGAGCAAATACAGGCTTTTCATAAAATAGATACGGATAATACTTCGCGCGAAGATCTTTTGGATGAGTTTAGTATCCTGCTATCCACCAATCAATTCGACAGTAAAATAACTAAAAAAGCTAACCGGGGCGAACGACTATCGAAGGTCGTGCTTATCATTATCAGTATTGTGATGATAACACTTGGCTTCGCGATGATTATAATGCCGGCCCCTCCTGTTTTTGAAATGTACACCATATTTTACTTTACCCGTGATGATGGCATTACCGTAATGGACCTGATATCGCTTTTAGTGGTTTTAGCCGGTGTGTTTTTCTTAATTAAGAGCATTTACCGTAACACAGCTAAAAAATAGCCAATGGCAACTAACCTAAAAACTATTTTATTGGTTGATGATAACCAGCTATTTCTGAAAATGCTGTCGCAGGCTTTTAAAAAATCGGGGATAAAATGTATTACTGCAGAATCAGGCAGACATGCACTCGAAATACTCAGTACAACTATTCCTGATGCTATTTTATCAGATTATGAAATGCCCGATATGAACGGCATGGAGTTTCGACAGCAATTGATGGACAATTCAAGTTTTAAAGATATCCCTTTTGTATTCCTGACTTATATTATCGATAACGATTTAATGTTAAAAGGCTTCGATCTGGAAGCTGTTGATTATGTGATAAAGGACACTCCTGTTAACGTGATCGTATCAAAGCTCAATAACCTCATCTACACCGTACAAAAACAACAAGAGCTATCAAAATCTGAAATTAAAAAAGCGGCAGAGGCTTTAAATGTAAAATCAATTCCGACAAAATCACCAGATATAAAAGGCTTCGATGTTGATTTTTGGCACCGCCCCTACCAGGATATTCCCGGTGGTGATTTTATTGATTTTATCCAGGCAAATGAGCGCTACACTTTTATTGTGTTGGGCGATATTATGGGCAAAAAGTGGATGGCTTGGTTTTTCACGTTTAGTTATTTGAGTTACATACGGTCGGCCATACGGTTTTGTATCCTTAATCAGGATTATTCAGTCGGCAGTATTTTGCAGAAAGTTAATGATGTGATCTGTTTAGATGATTTGCTGAAAGATATTTTATCGAGTTTATCGTTGTTGATGATCGATAATGAAACTAAGGCAATAAGTTATGCCGGTGCTGGCGATTTGCCGTTACTGTATTACCAGGCGAAAACATCGCAGTTAAAACAAATTAACGGTGATGGTTTGTTGTTAGGGTTGTTTGCCGGAAGTGTTTATACCGAACAAATCATAACGCTTGCCGATAGCGATCAGCTTTTTGTTTTTACCGATGGGATGATCGATTTTTCAGATGCTGGAGGAAACAAAAGCGACTATAATAGCTTTTCAAAAAAAATTGAAAATACGCTTGCTGACAACAACTCCTTTGATGAAATAAAAAAAGAACTGTTTGAACCATTATTAGCTGTACAGGTTGATGATTGCAGCATAATTAATATACGCAAAACCATTTAAAATGATCAAGATAGTAAAAGACACCACCGATCATCTTTTGATAGAAATTGAAGTTTCAGAAGCTAACCTGGGTAATTCAGATCTGTTTAAATCTCAGGTTGTGCAGTTATTAGACCGACACAAAAAGACTGTTATTATTGATTTTAGCAAGGTTGAATATATTGATAGTTCGTTTTTGGGAGCACTCGTTGCCATCTTAAAACATGCTATGACCATTAAGCAGGATATCATATTGGTTAGCCTGAAAAAGGATGTGCATGATTTGTTAAAACTTATCCGACTGGACAAAGTATTTAAAATATACCCCAGCTACAACGAAGCTATATGATTAGCAAGCAATTCGACTTTGTGAATACCGGCTATTCAATTAGCACTGATATAAAGCGAATTATCGGGTTTATTGAAAGCGAGTTATCATCAAATTCTTCGGCTGATGAATTGTTTTTTAAAGCTAAAATTATTGTAACTGAGTTGCTTACCAACTCATTAAAGCATTCGGGGATAAGCAATACAGTGATAGTTATAAACATTACCGATTATCTCTTAACTATATCAAAAACGGATTTTGGTACACCATTAAATCTTATTACAAAATATCACTCTACCAACATTAAAATACCCATCACAAACGATATACTTCATACACTATACGCTGTGATTGATAATGAAAAGCATGTCACCTTTTTTTGTGATGAAAATAACATGGCCGATATATTAGCTATTGACAATATTGTGGAGCATTTTGGTTTACTGATTATCACCAAATCAGCAGATAGGTTTACTTATCACTTTAACGAACACACGAAGGAGAATATATTTGAAGTCGCAATTAAATTTTAGCGGCTATTTTTGAGGTCTGAATTTTCGCAACGTGTTTTTCAGCAACATCTTGCTTTCAGCAAAACCTAAAGTATAGGAACTCCAAAAGGAGAACTTATGGTATTTATTAAGTGCCCAATAACCCATAAACACGCCTGCAATCACCCAAATGGCCGTAGATAACGCGGCGCCATAGATGTTTCCAAATAGGTAAATACCTAAAAAGTCCATTGAGATATTGATGGCGAGCATCACCAGCACTTTATAAAAATTAACTCTTGGGCGATTAATCACATCAAGTGTTAGCCCGAAGAAACGATCAGCAGGATAAAGTAATGAAAACGCCAGAAACAATCTGAAAACATTAGCAGCCTGCGAACCAATATATTTACCACCACCTATAATATAAATCGGCAAATCGGCCAGCGCCCAGCCACATATTGCAATGGGGATAAGTACTACGGTCAACATCCCAATATATTTTTTCATGATATGGATCACCCCTATCGGGCTTTCCTGCTTAAAAGCTGCGGATAATGATGGCATAGCCGTAGCGGCAAAACTCCGTAGCAAAATTTCAACCAGTTGCATTAAACTTTGCCCTAGGTTGTATACTGCAATGGCTGCTTTGCCTAAAAGCATATTAATGATAAAGGTATCTGAAGCACCAAATAGATTGGAGCTTAAATTAGTGCCGACACTAAATTTCCCAAAATGATAAAGCTCGGTTATTCCATCTTTGGTATAGTGTTTAATCGCATCTACCCTCGCCCAACCCATTACAAGCACGTATACACTGGCGATAAAATATGATAATAAGTAAGAGAATAAAATCCCCATCAGGCTTATTTTGCCTAAAGCGATCAGCACTATTATAAATAGTAAAAATCCGCCCTGATTAACTCCCCGTACATATAGCATACGATCAAAACGTTGTTCGCTTTGTAATACGCAGGTTGAAATAAAAGTAGGGAGCATTAAAATAAAACAAAGCCCCGACCATTTAAAAAACAACATATAACCATCGTCATGAATATCTTTAAGAAAAAACATAACTGGTATATTTACAATAACAAGGATGCTGGTAATTATAATACCCACTATCCATGCGGAACCGGCAACTTCGGCAGTACGCTCAGGTGTGGCACCCGAGTAAAATTTAATAAATGCAGTTGTTAAAAAGCCCGAGCGAAAGGTATCAACTAAAAGTAAGGTAGATTGAAACAAAACCCAAACCCCAACATTTTGTATAGGTAATGAACGGTAAATAATGGCCATGGTAAGCATACCAAGACCAGACATAATAACGTTACCTGATAAAGATAGAAAGTATTTGTTTTTTATAGCGGCAACTATTTTAGGGGGCATATAAGTGCAAAGTTATCTTACGACTTTAATATAGCAATTAAATATACATATAAACGAAATTTTTGACATCTTAGCTTAAGAATGGAGATAAACAAAGATAATTTCGATACGGTTACACTACTAATAACACATTATAACCGAAGTAGTTCTTTAGAACGCCTTTTAAAGGCTTTTACTGAACAGGAGATTGTATTTGGTGATATTGTTGTTTCGGATGATGGCAGTAAGCCCGAACACCAGGAGAAATTGCTGGCGCTTCAAAGTGTTTATCCATTCAGGTTAATAACCACGCCTGTTAACCGGGGTTTAGGCAATAATATTAACAAAGGCCAGGATGCTGTAAATACACCTTACACTTTGTATGTTCAGGAAGATTTCGATCCGTTTGCGGGTTATAAAAAACATTTGCAAGATGCCTTAAGCATTGTAAACGAACGGCCAGATATTGACCTGGTACGCTTTTACGCTTATTTTAAATATCCATACTTAAAACCATATCGCGATGGCTATTCTGAGATGTTATTTAAACTTTGGTATCCTGGATACAGAAAATTCCATTGTTACAGCGATCACCCACATTTAAGAAGAAGTACATTTTTTGAAAAATTTGGAAGGTATGCCGAAGGCATTAAAGGCGACCGGACAGAATTTTTAATGGCAATCGCCTTTTTAAAAAACAAAGGTAAAGCCATGTTTTATGAAAACTTTAAAAGTTTATTTGACCAGATCAATTCGAACGATGAACCCAGCACCATGAAACGCAGTGATTTGCGACAGAGCTCTAACTATATAATCTCTTTTGTACGTGGTGCATATCGGGCACTAAAACACAACCTCGATTATTTTATGGCAAAAAAGATAAATTAACTATTTTCTATACTTCAATTTTAGCTCTTTGCCAATTATTTCCATCAACCGTTCTGCACTTGCTTCCCAGGTATTTTCGTTAGCAACGTCGCGGCGTTTACTCAATTTTTCGGCATTATCAGTGGTTAAAACATTAGTTATAGCAGCACTAAACTCTTCAGCATCCGCGCAAAAAATCACAGCATCTTTGGTGTAATCTTTCAGGTCAGTATTAAAATTGGTTACAACAACTGGTTTCCCTGCACCTAAATATTCAAAAAGCTTTAACGGGAAAATTGTAGCGCTTACCTCATCCTTTTTAAACGGGATAGTTGCGATATCAAAGCCCTTTATCATTTGTGGCATTTCGCTGTAAGGCACCTGGCCGGTAAAATAAACATTGGGCGCATTGTTAAACCACGCAGGTATATGCTCATTAATTACAGGCCCGGCAAATACAAAGCTTTTATCCGGATTTGCGCTTATTACCTTTTGCATCAGGTCATAATCTATCCTGCGTTCAATACTTCCAAAATAGCCGATTATAGGTTGGGGAATATTATTGAGTTTGGGGTGAATAGCCAGATCTGGATTTAAAGCTTTTGAACTATGCGATAGGTCAGCGGCATTGGGTAATAGATAGGAATGCTTGTTGATTCTTGATTTTTCAAGATAGAGCGCCTTGCTTGTACATACCACGGCATCGCTGTTTTTAACCAGTTTTAACTCTGATACAAAACCATGTTTTAGATCATAAGGCGTGATCAAGGGATCAATGCAATGATAAATCATTAACGAAGGTTTCAGCAATTTACCTATATCCGGGTAATGAAAGTTAAACGAATTCATGAAAATAAAATCCTTCACACCCTCATTTTTCAATATATACCTTAGTCTCTTTAAGATCAACTGCTCATTGATTTTTAACAGCAAACGGAATACAACCCCTTCTGGTAAAAAGTTTATTGAACTTACAATTGGTGGGATAATAGTTTTTAAATTGGGCTGATTAGTATCTATAACCGCATCCTCAGCATTTAAAAAACTTTGTTTTATTGCCAAAAACTCCGGTGAGTTTTTGTGTCGAAGATAGTCCTTTATAGTAAAAGGGTTTTCAATATAATATACTTTGTGATTTTGGGCCAGCGCGCGTGCCAAAAAAAGCGAGGTTGCCTCAATCGGGCTGTTATAACGCATGTTACTGAAAATAAAAATTGGCTTATTTTCAATGCTTGACTCAATTCCAATTGTTTTGTTTATTGCTGAATAAATCTTCTTAACACTATTTTCCCAGGTATGCTCGGATGCCAGCTTTACACGCTGCTGCCGTAGTTCGGGTGAATCCTCTTTTAAAGCTATTTTTATGCTGGCTGTGTACTCTGTAATATTTCGACATAAATAAGTATGATCTTTAAAAACACTCATTGCAAGTGTTTTTGTAGCTACAACCGGCTTACCCATTGCCAGGTACTCATCAATCTTACGCGGATAGTTCCCAATGGTGACATCATTTATTACCTGCGGATTAATACATACATCAAATGATCTAATATAAGCAGGGATTAACTCCATTGGTTTGTAACCTAAAAAATAGATGTTGCTGATAGAATGCAAATCACTTTTTTTGAATTGATCATCCTCGGGCCCAATCAAAACAAAATTATAATCGGGTAATTTAAGCGCTATATTTTTGATCAGATCGATGTTAAGGCGAATATGCTGCAAAGCACCAACATAGCCAATAATCGGCTTTTGGCTCTTTTTCAGGAAAAAGATATCAGCCGGTATATCTCCTTCGTAATTTACAAATTCCTCAACATTACACCCTTGGCCAATGTAGTAGGAATTTGGGTTGTATTTGCGGCAATAATCAGCCAGGTAAACAGAGTTGGCTACGCAGATATCACTTTTAGCAATAAGCTTCGGCTCAATATGCTGCCCATGCTGTTTCCAATAATCTACGGTTAATAAAAAATCTCTCGAATAGTAAATGCTCAGTTTAGGTTTAAGCATTTCCTTTAAATAAAAAGGACGAAACATATCGTTATCATTAAACAATATGTAGTTTTTAAAACCAAGACGTTTTATCGCCTTTAATATGGAATTTGCAAAGCGACGGTTATTGAGTTTATTAAATTGTGAATATAAATACGGCCCCGGCATCCAGTTGATGGATTCGATAATTACATCAGGGTAATAGATCCACAAATTAGGCTGTAATTCTGTTAAACCATCTGTTTTGTGGTTAATAACCTCTACTCTTTTTATTACACGTGGGTCTTTTTTGTATTTTATAGATGATGCACGCCCAAGCGCATAGTTTACATATAAAACGCGATTGTTCTTACTAAACTCATAGGCAATGTTTTTATTATTACTGCCAATTTCGACATCCCATGGTTGCTGGCCGACCATTATAATATCGCAGTTTGTTAAAACATTACTAACACTCATCTCTACAATTATATACTATTTGGTATCTGCAATATTCTATTTCTTTCATCCCGCTGGGCAATGTCTAATCTAAGGGTTATATTTATTAAAGCTGCTTCGAGATAAAATAAAATATTTGACGGGAACTGAACCAATGCTTCCTGCGGAAAATTAGCCAGATTATACGCAAATATGATCAGTGTCATGGCTAAACAATAGGTTTTTAGTTCCCTATCCTCAATCAGGTAGTAATTGTTAATACCACTCCTGATGATCAGAAACATGAACGTACAAAAAACCAATAAACCAATCCAGCCTTCCTCAACCGCAACACGTATGTAACCGCTATCTGGCGGGAAGTGTGCCAGGTATGAAGTTGGTGTAAAACGTTCGCCCCACTCCCCTGTTGAACCTAAGCCACCACCCATTGGATGGGTTAATATATAGGGCTGAATCCTTTTCTGATTTCTTTTTCTTAAATTATATGAATCATCATTATTGGGCCTAAACGCAGTTTGAAAACGGTATAAGTTTGGATTAGACGTAGGCACTACGATCAAAAACAGCAGAAAAAACCCTGCCATAATAGTGAATATTAATATCCGTCTGTTGAATTTAAGCACTACTAATAAAGCTAATGCAGCCGGAAGCAATACGTTAGCACCACGCGTTCCCGAAAACAACATGGCATCTAAGAAAAAACCCATCAGACAACCTAAGACTATCTTCTTCCATAATTTAATGTTCAGCGTAAACATGCATATGCAAAATATACTAGGCATTACCATGTTATAGGCAAATGCAACCGGATCTGAAAAAAAGGAAAACTTACGCCAGTGGCCATCAATAAAAAGCAGATCAGCAATACCCGGGGTAGCCAAATAAGCCTGTTCGTGATCGTTAAAACCTAAATACTCCTGTTTAAAGGCATAAACAGCACCGAGAAAAGTGAGCACAAGCCAAACCTTAAAAATCAGGCGAATATATTCTACCGACCTGATGTTATACATAAAAACAAAATAAGTCAGCGTGATTATAGCAACCGGCCTCACAGTATAAAGCCATGCCATGCTGGAGCCCGAATTAGGGTTAATCAATTCCAAAATATTGTATGCCAACCAAAGCAAACATGCATAAGTGATCGGATTTTTAAATTGCGCCCAGTTTTTATCTTTTTTAATGTGGATAAACATACCAAGCAGCAACAATACCTGTAATCCATCCATAATGGTACCAATAGGCCCGTCGAGCCCGAACTGTAACAGCGTAAACAGCATGTATGACATGATGAGTAATACGATAATACCAAATTTTGGATAAGCTACTATTGAATATAAAAACGGAAGTACCACTACAGCCATTATTAAGCCTATGCCGAAAATGATACCCATGTAAGCAGTTCCGACGGCTATGATTATTGCCAAAACGGCGAGTATAATAAACCCAGTTGTATTATATAGCTTTTCAATAAAGAAAATACGCTTAAGCTTCTGACCGAAGTTTTCGCCCGGATAATATGGAATCGCGTCTATTTTAGGAGCTGCATTTTCCATTAAAAAAATAGTATTTTAAAGAAAAAAACAAAGGTGCTTATAAAGGCTATTACAATAGCGATAACACGTGAGATCTTATCTATACGCTGTTGTACTAATGCCTTTTTTTCTTCAGGTGTTAATTCAACCGCTTCCAGATATTTTTTTGCCGGTTCAATTCTCATCTTCTTTTAATTTATCGTGCTCAGCCGGATCATCATTATAATAATGTGTTGTGGCAACAGAGTGTTTATTCGCTTTTCTAACTTTTAGTAATGATAAAACCTGGAAGAAAATAAACTTCGGAATATTTATCAGCGACTGCCATATGCGTTTATCTGTATCTGATTTAGCTAATGCGATATAAAACCCAAGTACAAAGGTTATTAAGCCTACAAGCCAAATAAATACTGCTGTAATGCTTATAAATAAATTGGCAAACATGCATAGCAGTGAAAGCAGCAGAAAAATAAACAATGGCGGCCTAAGTAATATAAAACCGAAAACAAATTGATTACGGCTAAAATTGGTTATGCCTTTAAACACAAGTGTAAAACCAAATTTAAAATACTTAAACCAGGTATTTATCCAACGGGAACGTTGTTTAACCAACTGATCCGAATGTGTGGTTTTTTCATCGTACACAACAGCTTTTTCGGTAAAAGCGATACGAAGGTTTTGGCCAACTATAATTGATTGTAGCACTTTATCAAATCCAGCGCCTGTTATGTCACGGTTCTCCAGGCAATCGCGGTAAAGTTTGGTGGTAAACGCCATACCCGAGCCAGCCAGCGTTGCTGACGAACCTATTCCGAACAATATCTTTCCATCATAAAAATGATAATAGATATCACGGGCTGCATCGAGGCAGGCATAGGTTGTATTTAAATTTTTGGCTTCTCTTATCCCCTGAATTGCTGAATAACCGGCATTGAAATACTTATCCAACTCATGCAAATACTCAGGCTCAACCAGATTATCGCTATCGATAATTGTTAAGCGGTTGTGCTCCCGTTTAAAGTTGCGAATGGCATAAAAGTGTGAGCGTGTATTACTTGCCAGTGTTTCGGGCGGGCGAAGGATAACTACCCGTTCATCAGTAAAATGCAGGCCGGATACATCACACTTATCAGCAACGATGTAAATCAGGTAGTTGCTATAATTTAGCTTTAAGATTGAAGCAACAACGTTGGGTATCGAATCAACCTGCTCATAAGCGGTTACAATGATAGCGTAGTCATCTTCAGGCGCTCCAGGAAGCTCAATTTTAAAGGGCTTGTAGAAAATGAACAGTAAAATAGGAAGATATAGATTGTATCCTATTAAAACCTGTATCAGTATCCATATCACCCAGATGATTGCCATTGTAAAATGTATTAGATATTATAAGCTATAATCAAGCCGCGGTTTCGTTCGCATGTTCTTCGTCTTCTGCATCCAGTTTATTTACCACATTTAAAACCCATCCCATAAATTTACCATTTAAACTTTTAAGGTAATTAATATGCTTCATCTCATGGTTTTTGAGGCTTTTGCCTGCTTCAAAAATGGTTAAAATCTTATCAGAAAACTTGTTCCACTCCTTTGATTTATTGAGTGTATTCAGCGATGATGCTTCGATAACAATAATATCAAACACCGATCTTAGTTTTTCAAACTTATCCCTGATGATCTGCTCATTATTTACTTCCAGCAATGACCCATCGCCGCCTTTATTACTAAAAACGGTAATTTTCGCCAAATTATATGGGCTAAAATCAGGCATCGTTCCATTAAAATAATCCTCGATAAAAATCTTAGACTTAACTGAACGTGTAATACCCGGATGATGAAAATTACCATCAATAAGCAACACCTTTTTATTAACTAACGAATAAGCATAAGCTAAGTTTGTAGCTAAAAATGTTTTACCTTCTCCGTTTGATAAGCTATTCACCAACAGTACTTTATTAGGTCCAAGTTCGGTATCAACTTCAAAACGAATAGATTGTAGAAGGTTTCTGAACTGGTAAGTTTCGTTATCAGGCCGTGGATTATTCCATACATGCCGCAAATCAATAGTATTGGTACTTAATAAGTTTAAATACCCTAAAACTGGCGCAAGCGTTTTATTAGCTAACTGCTCGGGTGTTTTAATGGTATCATCAACAAAATACAGTATAAAGAATACGATAAGGCAGAACACAAAGGCAATGATACCGCTTAAAATTACCAGCAACATTTTTTTAGTTGGCGTAATTGTACCCGGCATCGCGGTATCCAACTGCTTAAGCTGGCCACCATCATAACTTGCATCTAAACTGGTTTGGTTATAACGATTCAGAATGTCAAGGTATTCTTTTTGGGCTACGTCAATAGCACTCTCATCTTGCTGCACTACAGCTTCATGTGGTACAACGCCATCCAACTCCTTATTTAAACGAGCTATACCTTGTTCTAGCGAACCTATACTGTTTTTAGCAAGTTCGTATTGTACTTGTAATGTTAATCGTTCTGTTATCAGGTTTTGCTGGCTTGCTAGTGGACTAACCAAATATCTGTCCGAAGATTGCCCTATTCTTTTAGAGATAATCTGTTGCAGCGAATCTATCTGCGTTTTGTACATCTCATCAAAATTACTTTCGATGTAGCGTTCATTCAATACTTTCAACTGTTCTGTTGAACTTACCAGGCTCTGATTAACTGGTTGTAATAAACTTTCAAGGTTTCTACGCTCACCAGGTTTAAACTGGTTATCAATATCTCTTATAGCTGCTAATGATGACACAGCATCTCTTTGAGCTTGCTCAAGGTGCGTTTCATAATCTGCTAACTGAGTATACAACGCCCGCGATTGTTCAGGTATACTTAAAATACGGTTTTGAATCTTATAATTTTTAAGCTGATTTATCCTTGAATCAAGTGTATCGCGTTTTGCATTTACCAAATTACCCAAGAAAGTAACTGCTTTGCGCTGGTTGTCTTTTACGATGTAGGTGTAATAAGAAATAAACTCGTGCGATAAGGTATTTACCACAAATGCGGTTAATTGTGGGTTATCATCGGTATATTCAACATCAATAAAATCGCTGTTTTGAGCGCGATAGATGTTTAAATTTTTAAGTAATGGCTCCTCGTCATACTTCATAGAAACAAGCAATTTATTTAGCCCGTTTTGATCCGGATTAAATAAAGAGAGTTCCTTTCGGTTATTATAAAAATCAGTAAATACGGCCAGCGCATGTTCGCGTGCGGCCTGGTTAAGTTGCAAAAATAATTTACTAGGTGACCTAAATGGAGAAGTGCTGGTTAAATCATGGATCATCAACTGGTATGACACCTGCTGAATTATCCTTTTTGAACGTAATATCTCAATAAGATTATCAAAATCTTGCGAAATTTCTGATTCTACACTGGTTGTATTGTTAATGTTTAATGTTTGCTGAGTTTTATCAACAATACCAGTGGCTATTTGGGTTTGAGAAGTATAAGAATCGGGTTGGCTGCGGACAAGAAAATACGTAATGATAACCGTGAGAATAGGCACTATTATCAGCGTAAGTTTATGCCTGGAAAGAACTTTAAAGAAGTCGCCTAATTCCATTTATCTAATATTTTCTAATTTATCCCCTAACAACTCTTCCAGATCCGCTTTAGCGATCAGCAACGCACCTTCAGCCTGTATTTTGGCTTGATAAGCAGTGTTTAAAGCTGATTGCGCTTTTATATAATTATCAAATGTTTCTTCGCCTTTTTGAAATTTGTGTTTAATATCGCTGGCAATATTTTCGGCATCAACACATGACTGCGACATGAGCTTTAGCGTAGCAATATCTTGTATATAGGTATAATATCTTTTTTTAACCAGATTGGTTATCGTTAAAAAGTATTGGTTCTGGTCGTCGTTAGCAATTTCAAGCTCGTGGCGTGCCTGTTTTACAGCATAAGGCTTTTCTAAAAACTGGCCAAGATTAAAAAACAAGCCAGCTTGAATGCCATTAAAGTAACTATAATTTGAGCTTGACCCCGATGCATTTGAAAGGGTATTTATTCCTTGTGGCTGATAGAGGTATGAAAACGTAAATGCATCTAAATAAGACACTTTAGCTTTGCCAATACTCTCCTGTGCAATGTTGATCCTGCTTTGGTTTGATTTTACTTGCGGATAGTTCTCTTCGGCACGTGCAACAAGCCTGGCGATATAATCTTCAGATACATCAGTCATGATGGTTTGTTGTGCCGACACCTTTTTTTGTGCCGCTAAAATCAGGATAAGAAAGAAAAACAATTTTGAATTTTTCATACATGTTTCAACGCGCGTTAAAGCTTAAATTGCATCTTTATTATACTACACAATTACTCAAAATCCGCCTAAACAAATATTGCTTGATTTATGCAAATTTCAGGTATGCATTTATCAACAACGGCACCATGAATGTGGATAAACCCTAATAGCTCTAATTTTATAGCTAATAAACACCTATTCACTTATGAATGTTATCAACTATTTATTAACATTTCATCAACATCCGCCAACAAAAAAAGCCTGGCGGTATTACCGCCAGGCTTTTTACAAAAATATCGTATTTATTTTTTTAATGAATCCGGTTTGCTACCTTGAGGCATATCATGGTGCATCATTTCCGGGCCATGGTTTTTCATATCAGGATCCATTCCCATTTTTATATCATCCGGATGCGCGCTTCCGCGGTGGCAGGTAACACATTTCATATCGCCAATTACCATACCCAAAGAATCCTTCTTACCTTCAAAGTATTTTTTATTGATGTTTGCCATCATTTTATACATTTCACGGGCTTCTTGTTTTTCAGGTTTGGCATTGCTTGCAAAATCCAATTTACCGTTATCGCCGGCAGCATGGCAAAAGTTGCAATGCACACCTAAAGCCTGAGACCAGTCTTCCATTACTTTGTGTAATACTTCATGCGGAATTTTCTTAGGTAAAATATCAAGATCTTTAGGGCTGTGATCGTCATGATCGGCTTTCATAGAAGTTAATGCAGAGAAAATAATAGTAGCCGATAAGCAGATAATTGTGGTAATTTTTTTGTTGACAAGCATTTTCAAGAGGTTATGAGATACTAAGATAGCAACTATTTTTACAAGCAAATGTTTTAACAAGAAAAAATCCTGTCAAAATACCTTTACAATTATATTAAACAGTCTTTAGTTCCTTGTTTCTGCGGAAAATAGATAGCAAAAACCCGATAATCATAATCACCGTACCCGACCATAAGAAGTTGATAAACGGGAAGTTAATAGCACGCATTACGATGTATGGCCTTTTACCTTCAGGCTGATCATAAACCATGATCTCAAATTTATTTTGAGCCGGAATTATTTTTGTAAAACGCAATTTCAAACCGGCATCATCAACTTTACGCGCAAAATCAAACTCCGATCCATTTTTAACCATGTACACTGGTTCTGCCTCGTAAGTAATACCATGTGATACAATCTTTAAATCGGCACCAACAGCAGCGTCATTAGCTCCAATTGGTATATTTTGTACGTGTACGGTTTTGTTCAATTTTTCAAGGATGATATAACCATCACGGTATGGTACGGTATCACCTACTGCAATATCATGTATAGTTGGTGCATTATAATTGTCATCATCGTTAACCTCAGCATCGTGGCCTAAATCCATCCCAGCTTGCATCACGTTAAGCGGAGCCATGCTGATGTGGGTATAAAGATCATGAAATATATAATGCTTGGTATCTGGTGATGAAACCAAACCCATTTTATTATTATACTGAGAGTTAGGTTTTAAAATAAACTCCTCTTTAATATTGCCATTGGCATCCAGCAACTTGTAATCTACTTTAAAATAGTGATTAGGGGCCGCGATAGAATCACCAACATAAGTAACACTATAATCACCCATTTTAATTGGCACATTTTTATAAAGCATCACATTTTCGCGGGAGCTATTGGCTTTATCAAATTCGGCTCCGTAATCCATTCCGCTGGTATTTTGCGATACTACGCTGCTGGTACCAGCCGATATTAACGCACCAACCATAATCAACCCAAAACCAATATGCGCAACTGCCGAACCAGCCAGTTTTATTTTCCCTTTAAAGGCATCGGCCAACACCTTACCATTTACTAAAATGGAGTAAATAGCGCCTAGCATTACCAGTATAAAAACAAATTTAAGTTTGTAAACGCCGGTTAGGTAAACTACTATTCCTGTTATTAAAGCGGCACATACCACGTATAATAGCGTACTAATGAAGAAACGGGTAACATCTGTCTTTTTGTATTTTAAAAACTGGGTTACCCCCGTTAATAGCGTCACTACAACGGCAAAGCCAGCTTGGAAAACGTTATACAAAGTAACCGGATTAGTTGGCGGTGCAATGCTTGTTTTAAACATCGCGTTCCAAACCGGGATTGAGGTTACTACCACTAATTGCAGGCATGAAAGCGCCATAAAAACAGCACCAACAAACATCCAGAATTCGCGGGAGTAGGTTTCTTCTTCTTTTTTACTAAAAGGTAATTCTTTCCAGCGGATTATTAATAAACCTATTGCTATAACGGCGAACACAACAACATCAACAACTAAATGCCAAAACATACCTAAATCGGTAAAGGCATGTACAGATGTTTCACCTAAAATACCACTACGGGTTAAAAATGAAGCATAAAGCACCAGCACAAAGCTTATCAGCGTTAAAAATGTAGCTGTAAAATAGGAATGGCCTGTATTTTTGTAAACGATCATTACGTGAACAGCACCTATCAGCGTTAACCACGGAATCAAAGCGGCATTCTCAACCGGATCCCATGCCCAATAACCACCAAAGTTTAATGATTCATAAGCCCATAACGAACCCATAATAACCCCTGTACCCAAAATCATCACTGCAAATAAAGCGTATGACAATGCAGGTTGCACCCACTCTTTATAACGTTTTTGCCATAAACCGGCTACAGCGTATGCAAAAGGCACAATCATCGAAGCAAAGCCTAAAAACAAGGTTGGCGGGTGAATTACCATCCAATAGTTTTGTAGTAAGGGATTTAAGCCGTTACCATCTTTAACGTATGATAAATATTCAGGGCGGCTAAATATTGGCGCTTCCATAGCCTGGCGAAGCAGGATAAATGGCGAACTACCTATACGTGAGCCGAAAATCTCTACACCCAAAAGCATTGATGATAATAGTACTTGTGACAATGCAATCACGGTAAGTACGGGTTTTTCCCATGATTTTGCACGCCAGATAAGGATATTACCTAAAACCGCTTGCCAAAATCCCCAAAGCCAGAAACTGCCTTCCTGTCCTTCCCAAAAACTGGAAATAATATAATATACCGGCAACGTACGTGACGAATGCTCCCAAGCGTAATGGTATTCAAATAAATTGCTGTAGATGATATAAAATAAGCATGAACCTATCCCAATAACCGATACCGTGTTTAAGAAATAACCAATACGGCCCATGTAAAGCCATGAAGTATCCAGTTTATTGGTATTGGTAGTAGCAAAATAATAGCTAATTGCTGAAAATAGAGCGGAACCGAATGCAAGTACGATGAAAAATTGGCCTAATTGCCCTGGAAAAAGGTGTTCGCCCTGATAATCTATTGTCATTAAGATGGGTTTATATAGAAGCTTTTTTAGCGTCTGCTTTAACGTCTAATTTGTCCTGTTTATATTTAGATGGGCACTTCATCAATATGGAAGAGGCATGAAATTCGCCTTTATCCATTTTGCCAACAAGTACAATTTTATCTGCCATGTCAAAATCTTCGGGCTTGGTACTGTTGTAAACTACCTTACGCTCGTTGCCAATGGTATCTCGCATATAAAATGAAAAATAGTTGGCATCCTTAATTGCATTGTATACCACTTCTTTTTGTTTGTCGATATGACCGATAATATGTAACTCGCCACTGTTATTAGCAGCATCCTTAAAAGTACCATAAGTACTTGCAGAACCGTAGGTGCAAATGATTATTGCTATAGCAATAGCAATAGTAACAATACCAAAAATTGATGATTTCTTCATTAAGACTTCTCTCCCGTAATTGCGTATGCAAAAATACGAAACGCAAAGTTAATAATGTTTATTACAAGACATTAATCTTATTTAGAATTATTATCGATAGGATACTCTATTTTATTGTTAGGAAAGATGCATCCAGATATTGCAACCCACTTTTATACGTGAATTTGCCTTGTTCCTCGCAAATTACATTTTTATTTAAAAAAGCGTATTGAGAATTTGCTACTCCGTTCTTAAACTTTTTATAGGGCTTACAATTGCAGCTTTTATTGCTTCATAACTTACTGTGATCCAAGCCATAGATAATGCTGCCAATGCTGCTATAAAAAAGATTAACCAGCTCACATTAATGTGGTAAGCAAAACCCGATAACCAACTATTTACCGCATACCATGAAAGTGGTATAGCTATAACTATAGCAATCAAAATCAACTTTGTAATACCAGTGGATAACATATATACAAGATTAAATACAGATGCACCTAAAACTTTTCGTACACCAATCTCTTTAGTACGTTGCTCAGTCATAAATGCCGACAGTCCATATAAACCCAGGCAGGAAATAAAGATACCAAGTATGGCAAACAAATTAAAAATGTTACCCATCTGTTGTTCTCCTTTATAAAGATTTGCCAGGTCCTGGTCGAGGAAATCAAATTTAAACGGATAGGCCGGATTAAGTTGCTGGCTTATTTTTGTTAAGGCTTGAATTGTGGCGCTAGTTTTACCGGGCAATGTTCTTACCACTATAAAACCGCCGGCTTTATTAAAGCTTATCGCCAATGGCTCTATGGCCTGTTGTATCGGTTTAAAATTAAAATCTTTTACAACACCAATTATATTGCCCTTTACACCCTGTACCGTCAAAACCTTACCAATTGCATTTGTTGCATTTAATCCCATAACATTTAACATTTTTTCATTTACCATATAATTGTTAGAATCTGCGATGAAGGATGTTGAAAAACTTCGGCCTGCCATTATTTTCATCCTAAATACATGGGTAAAATCCTCATTAACAGCCATACGTGGGATAGCTACCTGTAAACGTGGATCTTTTCCTTCCCAATCAGCACCCGTAGCGTTTGAGAGATTAGTAGGCAAGTCAGAGGTGATCGTAAAATCACTGGTAAGTGGATTTTGCTTTAATTCATTCTTTAAAGTTTGTTGCCTGTTCCAGAGATCTCCAGTTATTGGAACATATATTAGGTTAGCTTTCTCAAAACCGGGATCCCGATCTCTGATAAACTTAAGCTGGTTATAAATAACTATTGTGCCAACCAGCAATACAATGGAGACCATAAATTGAATTACAACCAAAGTATTACGAAATAGCAAGTTACCACCCATAGATTTTACATTTCCCTTAAGTACTTTAACCGGGTTAAAACCCGAAAGGAATAATGCCGGATAACTACCTGAAACAATACCGGTTAACAAGGCGATGCTTAAAAGACTAATCCAAAATTTAACATCGGTAAAGTCGATGGCAAGTTTTCTGTCGGCGAGATGATTAAATTCTGGCAACAAGTAAACAACGCTAAGCGCAAGTAGTAAAGAAAGAAAAGAAATGAACACCGATTCGCTTAAAAACTGAATAATCAGTTGACCTCGAACAGCGCCTGCTACTTTTCGTAAACCAATTTCTTTTGCTCTGCGGGCAGAGCGCGCGGTAGACAGGTTCATGAAATTGATGCAAGCAACTATAATTATTAAAATAGCGATTATAAAAAAGATACTTACATATTGTGAACTTCCATGCCCAGGCAAATCACCTAATCTTTCGGCTGCGAGATGAATTTTAGTTATAGGTTGTAATTCAAATTTGGCCTCCATACCGGGATTGTGTTTATGAAATATCTGATCCATTTGCTTCTCAAGCATCAATAAGTTCGAGGCAGATGGATTAAAACGTTTATCTAATTGAACATAGCTGTAATAACTAAAGTCTTCCCAGGTATTTTTTTGCAATCCGTTGTCGGTCCTAGCTAAAGAAGCTATGGGCAGGATAAAATCAAACTGCAAATGTGAATTTGGCGGGACATTAGCCAAAACCCCTGTTACCACCACATTTTCATTATTATCTTTTCGCAAAAATTTACCGATCGGGCTTTGGTTACCGAAATATTTTGTTGCCATTGCCTGTGTTATTAAAACACCATCCACATTGTTTAGCGCCGTGGCACGATTACCTTGTAGGAGCGGAAAAGAAAACACATCCATGAAGCTTGGGTCTGCATAAAACACACGTTTTTCTTCAAACTTTTTGTTACCTGTTTCAAACAGCACTGTCTTGATCGTGCTTAAACGGATTGCATTTTTAATTACAGGCATTTCTGCTTTTAATCCTGCTGGCATCCCTGCCGGGTTAACAGAAGCCTTCAAATCACCCATATTAAAGGTTATACGATATAGTTGCCCAGCGTTTTTATGGAACTTATCGTAGCTTAATTCATTTTGCACCCATAGCAATATCAGTATGCTTGCTGCTAGCCCAATAGCTAAACCCGATATATTGATAATTGAATAAGCTTTGTCCTTTACTATATTTCTGTAAGCAAGTTTAAAATAGGTATTCAGCATATTATATATTTTTGAATAAGTGATAAATCTTTAAAATACTAGATAACTCTACTTCTTATTTAAACTCATGCCATGAATGTAAATATTTGATAATTAATAATATAAATTAAATCCTTTGAAATTATTGTTCGAAAACGTTACAGTGAGTGTGCGGTTATAGATAGCTCTCTTAAATATATAAAATACAATATAATGCACACAAAAAAAGCCATTGCAACTATGCAATGGCTTTTAAACTTAGGGTTATAATTATTATTTATGGCCAAACACCAAGGTTTTGGTACGATACTGCTATTTTGTTGATAGCGCCAACAAATGCTGCTGTACGTAAGGTATCAATACCCGGGGTATTAATAAAAGTTTCCCTGATTTCGTGATATGAGCGGATCATGGTATCTTCCAAACCAGAGTTTACTAATTCTAATTCAGACGCACCTTTGATGATACTGGCACGTTGTACACTGTTTAAAGCTACACCAGTAATGCCTTCAACCATGTTTACCAAGTTAAGATTTGAATTTTCTTCAAAACGACGATTTATACGGCCAAACGCTACGTGCGAAAGGTTTTTCAACCATTCGAAGTAAGATACTGTTACACCACCCGCGTTAGCATACATATCCGGGATGATTAAACCACCATTTGCGTAAAATACAGCTTCAGCTTCAGGAGTTGTAGGTCCGTTAGCCCCTTCGGCGATAATCTTAGCCTGGATGCGTTTGATATTTTCAATAGTGATCTGGTTTTCCAAAGCAGCAGGAACTAAAATATCACATGGCTGCTCAAGGCCTTCCATCGAGTTTTTAAATTCTGATGTCGCACCTGCATAACCCAATATTGATCCGGTTGATTTGCGGTGTTGAAATACAGCTTCGATATCCAAACCATCGGCATTATAAATAGCGCCTTCAAATTCGCAAAGGCCAACTATCAATGCACCAAATTCTGTTAAAAACTTTGCTGAGTGGTAACCAACGTTACCCAAACCTTGTACAATTACTTTTTTGCCTGATATACCTGCTGTAAGGCCTAATTTCAGCATATCCTCACCAACACTCACACATTCGCGGATAGCAATTGCAACGCCCCTGCCTGTGGCTTCACGACGGCCGGCGATACCTTGCAGCGCGATAGGTTTACCTGTTACAGCGCCCATTGCATCCAGCTGGCCTGGGTTCATAGTAGCATAAGTATCAGCAATCCAGCTCATTTCGCGCTCGCCTGAACCATAATCAGGTGCGGGAACGTCGATACTTGGGCCGATGAAGTTTTTCTTGATTAATTCTACAGTATAACGGCGGGTAATGTTTTCCAACTCGCCAACTGTGTAGTTTTTAGGGTTAATTTTGATACCACCTTTAGCGCCACCGAAGGGTACATTAACAATTGCGCATTTGTAGGTCATTAATGCGGCAAGTGCCATTACTTCATCCTCATTAACCATTTCGCTGTAGCGGATACCGCCTTTTGTTGGTGATTGGTGATGAGAGTGTTCAACGCGCCAGGCATCTATCACCTCGAAACCATTACCCTTACGAATTGGGAAACGAAAACGATAAACGCTATTACAGGATTTTATCTGGTCTAATAAACCAGCATCGTGTTTTGTAAACTTTGCTGCATGATCAAAAAACTTGCAAACATCACCAAAGAAGTGATTATCTGGAACGGCAGCATTAATATTGATAGCCATAATTTAGTTGGTAATTATTATATTGTTAAAAAACGGTGCAAATGTGAGACTTTTTTTATCAAAATTGCAAATATAAATACAGACGGATTGTCAATAATTACTAACAGGCGACGCAATACTATGTTTAAACAATTTAAACGTAGTATTTGAACTATTTTTCTTTTTCGATTTTCTGTAATCTCCTGTCGATAGAGAACAGGTAAAGCGCCAAACCAACGAAAATGATAGCGATTATTGATACAACAACATATATTTTACCGTTGCTTTGCAAAGCATCATCCATAGTAACCGCCCCATTTGATTGCGCGAAAACCGAAGTAAAGGATAAAAGCAAAAGCAATAAAAAAGTTAGTTTCTTCATATTAATTAATAGCATTCTTTTTGTTTTCAATTAAACGGATGCGGTAGCGGATAGTCGCAATCCAAAGTGCGATAAAGCTCCAGCCCAGCATAGCCGGGTAAAAAGCGATCTTCATCCCATTATCCAAATCATATTTACCAAAAGCGGGGTTGCCACCACTGCCCGGGTGTAACGAATCCGTCATCCGTGGTAAAATAAATATCAGCACAATCATAATCGGGAAAGCGAAGATGTTATAGATGGCTGATATTTTAGCACGCTTCTGTTCCTCGTCGATCGAGTTACGCAACACTAAATAAGCGCAGTATAATAAAAACGCTATGGCTGCACTGTTTTGTTTCGGGTCGCCGCTCCAAAATTGGCCCCAGGTGTACCTGGCCCACAGCATGCCGGTTAACAAGCCCAAACCGTAAAATAGCAAACCAGTGTTTACGCATTCAACTGCTGCAAGATCATCCTCTTCGCGCCCATGGCGTAAATACATAATGCTGAAATAAACTGATAACACAAACGCGGTTAACATCCCCATCCACATTGGTACGTGGAAATATAAGTTACGTATAGTTTCGTGAAGTACGGGCAATGCAGGTACATGAAGCAGTAAACCTGTAAAGAGTGTAGAAAACACCAGCGCAACGGCTATTACTTTCCACCATGTTTGATAAATAAACTTCATATGATTTATGCCTGCAAAGGTAACAATTTAAAAACCACGAATTAAATCAAATGAAGCTAATTACTTTTGAAAGATACGATCAATCGCCGGGCGTGTAATCAACCGGAAGCAGATCAGACAATTTAGATTTTGACCATGTACCTTCATATAACGGAGCACTGCTGCCAAACACTACGCCGTTAGTATCAAAAAAATATGGTTTTGAGATGGAGAGCACACTGGTTTCAAAGGTTTCCATATCTAATGGCCTGTATAAGTCTTTAAAATCAGATGTTTCGTGTTTCTTTGTGTAGATCACATATAGGCAATCAGTAAAATTCACAGCGTAGATGCCTTTTTGCTCAGTTCTGAATAAATAAGAATTAACAGGCAACGGATCACGGAATAAATGCTCACGGAAATATTTCGACATATTTTCCATACCGATCCAGTAGTTTAATGAATCTCGGCTGCGTCCATCATTATATTTTTTAATTTTTTGTTGGATCTCAGTTTCCTGCGGACGATTCACATTAGGCAAACGGGTTAGTTTCATCACCACAAAACCATCAGAATCTAACTTACCTGTATATAAAGATCTATAAAAATGCATCGGCGAACCATAGTAAGCTTCCTCACGCTTTTTCTTCCATTCTTCCTTTTGTTTTTTTGAACCCGGCAATTCCTGAAAAAGCCGCTGACCATTGTAAGCTATTATTCCTGTTAGTTTACTGCTGGTAAATTCTCCCACCAAAAATTTAACTCGATAGCCAAGTGCCATGTTATCAACCACCAAAAAATCATCGGTGTAGGCTTCTAATTCTTCTTTTGGTTTGTGGTAAATGAGGTTGACTATTTTAGGATTCAATACATAACACATCTTGGCATTGTCGTCTGTGCCTATAAAATCTTTAACAAACT